>ERZ826242.199-NODE-199-length-94445-cov-6.625765_pt1 | contig 94445 bp, 89 predicted proteins | sample MGYA00519871_ERZ826242 | MGnify/ENA primary metagenome ERZ826242 (study PRJEB31778, sample SAMEA3449226) | human gut metagenome | biome: human gut; feature: human-associated habitat; material: faeces | place: United Kingdom | collected 2010/2012 ... | reverse complement strand
ATTTGGCCTCGCGAAGAAGCCGCGGTCAACCTCTGGTTGCCCGTCGGTCAATCACGATGAAGAACATCTGAGAGAAATTCTAAAACTTACACAGAGTGCTTTTGATACAACGGCAGCGGCGTATATTTTGGAAAAATTAAAAGAAACTGAAAAAAATATCAATTATGAAGTGTAAAAAAGAAAGCCAGATAAATCTGGCTTTCTTTTGCCGTTTCGTGAATTATAAGATTCCGCTGAATTCGCATTCGTTGTCTGTAATTGCAGTTATTGAAGCTGCAAAGCAGTTTGCAGGACTTAAATAGTTTTCAATACATTTTGGGCAGCATTAGCTGCCTTTTTTCGCTGTGGCTATATTTTTTTTTGCAAAAATTCAGCATATTGTAAATATACAAAAAAGGAGGAAAAAATATTGGAAAATGGTGTTGAGATTATTGGTACGATAATTACTGATGTGGATAGAAATGCTGAAAAGATAGTACTCCCTAAATATGTTGAGGGTACATTATGGAATATGTCACTTTGCAATATCAAATGTATTGAAGTTGAGGATGTAAACGTCCTGCGGCTGTTTACCGGCCTTCCGGAAAAACTGATTGTAAAAAATACTGACCGGTTTATGGTTGATGAGAATTTTTTCATCCGTCCGGGTATGAAATATATTGAAATATGTGAAGAAAATGAATTTTATAAAACAATTGACGGTATTGTATATACAAAAGACGGAAAAACTCTGCTTAAATGCCCGAGAAACCATCCTGGAAAAGTAGTAGTCCCTGATGGAGTTGAAGTGATTGCAGAGAGTGCTTTTGAAGATACATCCATTACGGATATTGTTCTTCCGGATTCATTGCGGAAAATTGAAAGAAGGGCGTTTTTTGACTGCTCTAAGTTAAAATCAGTAGATTTTGGACACGGTCTTGAAAGCCTTGGAGATATGTCACATGATTCCAAAACCTTTGAATCATGTTTTTCACTGCGCGAATTAAAGCTTCCTCCGCAAATGAAGACGATTGGCCGCGGGGTGTTTAAAAACTGCGGCATAGAAAAGCTTGAGCTGAATGAAGGACTTGAAGATATCGGAAGTAATGCCTTTCTGTACTGTAAAAATATTAAAGAGGTAACGCTTCCCGATTCGTTGAAATCTCTTGGAGAAAATAACTTTTTAAATGCTGAAATCGTGCATACAAAGCATGTATTAAAAAATCTTGTCAGGGCGGTATCTGATGTAACGTTTAATGATTACAACAATGTATGTACGGTTGCCCTTGATGTTGACGGAAAGCTGATTTATCTGCCAAGACATCTGGCTATCGAATATGTGCCGGAAGTGCAGGATGTTATTGAACAGAAAAAAGACTGGTATTACGGAATGTTGTTTGCTATGTCCCCCGACATCAATTCGAAAAATGAAACGGCAATTTGTGCCTATATGAACGGAGACCATAACCGAATTCTTGATGAATATGTAAAAAGCCGGGCTGACTGGATTGCGAAGTACCTGGTTGATGTAAATAAAACAGAAAGGCTTGTTAAGTTTTTGAAGACCGGCCTGGTAAGTGAGATGATGGCGAAATATCTGATTGAAGAATATAACAAGCGACCTGTTTTAAGCAGTGATGATGTGATAGCAAAAGCATATCTGCTGCATGTAATCGGAGAATCGGAACAGGAAAAGGATATCGAAAGCGATTTGGAGTTGTAGTTTTTCAATTTGGCGAAATCCGGCATACTGTAAGAAACCAAAAAAAGAAAGGGGAATAATTATGTATAGTCAAATTGAACATGATAAAGCAATATTCTATTTTGATATTTTACGTGATATGTGCTGTGATATTGATATCCAGGAAGATGCTGACTGTCTGGTTCTTGGAAATGAAGAAGAAAAGTGCTCTTATAAGTTATCTGATGTTAATAAAGTGTTTCCACAAGTGAAAACATTATACATTGGGCCTAACGTAATTGATATCGTCATACGGAACGCAATGTTTCCTAACGTTGAAAAAGTAATATCTGACAATCCAATGTTTGCTTCCGGAAATATGCTGGTGAAACACCATATCTTATTGAATGCTTTTTATCAAACGGATGATGCGGTCATAGACCTCAAAGATGTATTCCTTATTAAAGCTTTTGCCTTTAATGGATGCAGAGCAAAAAAGTTTATTAATACAGCAGATATCAAAGTCTGCAGTGAGAAAGCTTTTGCCGGCTCGGCTTTGTTGAAAGATAATCCGCAGCCAATAATAACAGCCGGAAGTATTCTTGTTAAAATAGCAGAAGACGCTGACGAAATAGAAATTCCGGAATATATAACGATGGTTATGCCGGATATTCATTTTCGTAAGATACGTAAATTGTGTCTTCCGGGCCTGACACATCCAGTTACCACAACTGTAAGAATGGATGATGCCCCACCTGTAATAGCATTTAAAAATTCTTGTGAATTGCATGATTTCTGTATGACCTTTAAAACCTGCAAGGAGTTTGAAATTATCGGAGATGGCGCGTATAAAAGTGTTGACGGAATCATATATAGTGCAGATATGTCAATACTTGTAAAGTGCCCAGCCGGAAGAGAAGGAAAAATCGTAATTCCCGATGGTGTTGTTGAGATTGCACCGGGAGCTTTCAGTAACAGCTGTATTCAGGAAGTCGTTTTCCCTGATTCACTGCGAAAGCTCGGGATGTCAGCCTTTTCTTTCTGTAAGAGACTTGAACGTGTTGATTTTGGGCGCGGGCTTAAAGAGATTGGAGATTATGACAACAACAACTGTTTTCGTGGATGTTCTAAAATTACTTCTCTTGACATTCCTGAACAGGTTACGTTTATTTCGCCATTTGCATTCCAAAAATGTCAGCAGCTTAAAACACTTATCCTGCATGAAGGCATTGAATGTATAGAAGACAGCGCTTTTGCAGACAGTAAAATTGAAACGGTTGAGTTTCCGGCGTCATTAAAATGTATCGGGACGTATGCCTTTTTGGATACAAGCCAGGTAGTATTAAATTCAATCCCGGCTGGACTGGTGAGCTCCATTTCTTATAATAATGTCATTAATACTTGCACTACAAAACATTATACAGAACTTATATTTAAGTCCGATGATTTCCATGCATTCCTGCCAAAATCAATCTCATGGAACCCTTTTGAAGAATACGATTCTAACCCGGGAAAGGTAAAAGACACTGCTCTATGTCGATTGGCGAATGAACCTTCATATGAATATGATACCGCTTTTGCTGAGTACAGATACAACAAAAACCAAAAAATAAAAGAGTATTTAAAAAAGAATTCAAAAGAAATTATCCAATGGCTGATTGACCTAAGCGATGAAAAAAGATTGATATACTTTTTGCAGTCCGGATTAGTAGACAAAAATGACGTAGGACAAATAGTTGATGAAATCCTGAACAGTAATTTGGAAAACAAGTCAGTAATAGCTGCTTATGCCCTCAACGGGCAAAAAACGGAACAAAAAGAAGAAAATATTGCATTTGCGCTATAGCCTAATCCCGGCAGTTAAACCTGCCTGGACTTTGTTTTTTCGATATGGAAATTCAGCATATTGTTTTTGTAAATCTAAAAAATATTTAAAAAGAAAGGAAGAAAAAAAAGATGGACAAATACATAAAATATGATGCACAGCCTGGTGTTGTACTCTACATTGAAAGTAAAGGTAGTAATAGAGAGTGCTGCTATGACTTAGACATTAAAGATGACGTTACGGAACTGTATCTGATGGTATTTGATTTTTGTCTGGATGACAATAAAAAACAGTTTAAAAATGTCTCTAAAATTGTAATCCTTGATACATGCGGTGATTTGTGTTTACCAAATCAGATGTTTCCAAATGTGAAAGAAGTTATATCTTGTAATAACCATTATGCCGTAAAGCAAAATAAACTGCTTCTCAACAATTTTAGCCGCAGTCTTATTAATGTTTTTGGCTGGAATACATCCGATGCGATAGATATGCGCGGAATTGAAGTGATTGAAGACGGAGCATTTTGTGGATGTCAAAGCCGCGTTCTTGAAAACTGTGATACAGATTACATTAAATGTAAAGAGCATGCTTTTGACGGGTCATATTTTTCAGAACAGCCATTTAACAATGGCGTTAAAATGGCCGGCTGTATTGTTATTGCTTTAGATAAAACAGCCGATAATGTCGTGATACCAGAGGAAACCAGGTGTATGGCTCATGGTCTTGATTTTAGCCAAATTAAAAAAATGACATTAAAGACATCTACATTCTGCTGCGATTATGATGGAAATCTGCCTGAAACACTTATTATTGATGGATGCAATGATATAGACAGTGGCGAAATTAAGGATATAACAGGATATGGTGTTAAGCATATTGAAGTTATCAATAATAAGAACTTTGTGACACTTGATGATATTGTGTATAATAAAACTAAGACGACAGTAGTTGCGTGCCTGGCTGAAAAAACAGGTATGGTTGAACTTCCTGAAGGAGTCACTAAGATTGAGCGTGAAGCGTTCAATTACTGCAAAATTAATTCTGTAAAATTTCCGTCAACATTGAGACTGATTAGTGATAATGCCTTTGCAGATTGTGAAAACCTGAAAACAATTGATTTTGGATGTGGGTTGACGCATGTCGGCTCTTCAGTGTCATGGTATACATTTGCATCTTCAGGTCTTGAAAAGATTAGTTTTCCAAGGCAGGTAAAAAGCATTGGAAGAGGTGCATTTTACGAGAGCCAGCTTAAAGAAATCACATTGAACGAAGGCCTTGAAATAATAGAAGAAGACAGCTTTATGATGTGTTTAGGTCTGAAAAGCATATCAATCCCTAAAACTGTATCCACAATCGGAAGATGCGCCTTATCATATGTAAAAAATGTATATGCAGAACATTTTACAGAAGATATGCTTACTGCCATAATCCTACCACCTGCTGTAAGAAGTAGCCAGTCGTTTACAGTATTGACGATTGACGCTCGAGAGGATGTTGGAATATGTAAAACGTTTTATGTGCCAAAACATTTAAAACATAAGCATATCAATACAGTAAAATGTGCGATATTTGATTTTCTTGCAGGCAAAAATGACATTACTAATCGTTTTTATATGTACTCTTCAAGCATGGATGAAAAGCAGGATACTGCACTTGCAATATATAAAGACTGCAAAGATGAACAGGCAAAAGAATATGTAAAAAAATATGCTGTAAGTATGCTTGAAAGATACATAGAAACAGAGCGTTATGATGATTTTATTGATTTCATCAATCTTGATATCTTATCTTCCGCAAGGTTAAAAAGTATTTTACAGATAACAGAAGATGCTCCAGTATTGGCAGCATGTGTTCTGGATAAACTAAAAACTAAAGATAACAGTAAAAAATTTGTCATCTGAAGAAATCATGCCGGCATTTAATGCCGGCTTTTTCTTGTTGCCGAAATTCGGCATATTGTATGTATAATTCTGGCAGCTACCAATTACTGCCTGTTAAAAGAAAGGAGAAAAAATGAACGAATATGTCAGATATGAAAATATGCGATACGAGATGGCAGAATGTGCCGAAGTTGTAAGACGAGCTCTTGGCCTAACAGTGCCAGTATCTATCAAAGATTTAATGTCCGCGATGGATAAAATCGGAATACAATGTGTTTCGGATAGCAATCTTAATACCGATACTGAAATCAGGGTTCTTCCAGAAAACAACCCAGACTACGCGTTTCAGGTTGCATACAATGCAAAAATCAACGAAAGAAATCTGATTTTTTGCCTGGCTTCGGCAATGGGTGATATCCTGCTTCATCGGATTGATTTTTCGAAATAAGCGTGTTCAGTCTGTTTTTGCAGCCGCAGATATTCTGCGGCATTTTTTGTATGTAAAAGATATCCTGCATATTGTGTATGTAAAATACAAAGAAAGGAAGAAAGAAAATGTTAAATGAAATCAAAACCCAAGGTGGTAAAGTTACATTATACACTGAAAGGCCAAAAAGCAAATATTCATATACGTTAATTTGTACTGATATTGATGTGGATGATGACGTGCAGACTCTTACACTTATTTCAAATTCACATGAAATAGAAGCTGATTACGTGATGTATGACTTCAGGTCTGTTAAAAAGCAGTTTCCAAATGTTGAGACTTTAGTCATTACAGAAATGGTGATTGATGTTTACGTCAGTAATATGATGTTTCCTAATCTTAAACAGGTGGTATCAAAGAATAAAACGCATCTTTCTGGTGGCATGCTGGCTCGCAAATGCAATGACGGACAAGCCATCCTGCAAAATGTTTTCTGCCATAGTAAAGATTATGTGATTGATATGGCCGGCATAACGAAAATTGAAGATTATGCGTTTGATGGCTGCCAATCTGAAAACATTATCAATACAGGTGATATTACCAGCTGCAGCAAAAAATCATTTTATGGATATCCAGTATTATTCAATGAGCAAAAATACGTGAATGGTGTTTTTACAATTAATAACAGAATCCTGGTTGCTGTTAATGATGACAGTGTTGTTGAAATACCGCGTGATATAAATGTTGCGGTGGATAATCTCTCATTTGGTGAAGATGATAATAAAGAAGTAATTATTTATGATATAAACCAGCTCAGATATATTCCAGGCATAAAAGGCAAATTGACAATAAAAGATACATCGTATCTTACTTTTCTCCAAATGCAGGATATTTTAAATTATGCTTGTAGAGTAAAGGAATTAAATATTGTAGATAATCCATTTTACTGCACTGTAAATAATGCCGTTTTTACAAAAGACAAAAAAGTATTAGTATATTTTCAGAACAATATAAAGGGAAGATATGAAATCCCGGAAGGTACTGAGACTATATGGGATAATGCATTTTATGGAGCGTCATTAAGCTCTGTTAAGCTTCCAGAATCATTATGCTATATACATGCTAATGCTTTTTGTGAATGCAAGTTATCAGCAGTTGAATTTAACCATACAATGACACATTTTGAACAATGCTGTGGTAATGGCATATTCTCATCGTGTGGAACTTTTTCAGAGCTTGAAATTCCTGGATATGTGAAAGGTTTATCTAAGAATATGTTCAGTAATTCCAAGATAAACAAACTTGTTTTAAACGAAGGGCTTGAATCCATAGAAAGCGGTGCACTTTCTGGATATCCAGCACATGAAATTACATTGCCGAAATCATTAAAATATGTTGGTAATTACAATTTCTCTCAGGCAACAGTAATACATGTAACAGGAAAAAGAGTTCCCTATGGTTTATTGAAGGCAGTTACGTCTACATATTCACATCGTAAGGCTGACGGTGAAATAATCATAACCTTAATCGTGAATGGCAAGACATATTATCTTCCGCGTCACATGCCTTCTAAATTGGCGGCGCGTCTTGATGAACTGTTTTCCTTTTACGACGTAGTTCCGGAAGATGAGATTGATGGTCTGTTTCAGAAAGATGGCATGAATGCCATCGATAAAAGTTTACGGCAGGATATGATGATATGTTTGTATGACATCACAAAAAAGGATTGCTATAAACAACTATTGAAAAATGCCAAAAAGAGCATTGTCAAGCGTCTGTTTGAAAATGGTGATGAAAAGCAGCTGATACGTTTTTTCAGTTTTGGATTTTTTGCATCAAAAAGTCTTGATAACTTTATCAAGCTTGCAAGTGAAAAAGAGATGGTGGTGCTTGTATCATATCTGCTTGAAGAACAGAAGAAAAAATCCCCTAAAAAATCAACAAAATTTAATATTTAAACACGCGCCCGGCATATCCTGCCGGGCTTTTTTGTGTTACGGGAAGTTTTGCATATTAGATTTGTAACACAAACAAAGAAAGAACAAAGAAAGGAAATGAAAATTATGAAAAAACTGAACGATTTTGGACAGAAGATTGGCGGAGCAAAAAAAGATATATGGGCAATTTTTAAAGAGGCAACAGAGGATGAACAGAGCAAGATGGCAAGAAAAGCTGCCCTCTGGAAACATCCTAAATATGAAGCTCTTGAAAAACAGGGTATCCCGCGTGAAGTTCTCTTCTGGAGAGACCAGATGCGTGATGCAGTTGCACCTAAGCCAGTTAAAAACATTGGGATTGAGGAATATATGTCCTTTGTCCTTGATGTCAAGTCAGATGCGGAAGAGTGCAGGACTCTTGATGACATCAAGAAGTTCTATAAAGGTTCAGACAGCGAGATTCCCGGAATCTTTAAGTATCTGGAAAAGGCTTCTGATGACCCGAAAGACAAGCATTGGAAGTATGCCAGCAGCATCGCAAAGCAGCTTCTTGACGGTAATACGGTATTAAGATATGTGTATCATATTGACCGTATCAAGAAGGATAGCGACGCATCCATGTTCATGGCTACCCTTGACGAAAAGGAGAGCAAAAAGTATGAAATCATCAAATGTACTGCTGAAAACATGTGCAGCGAAAAATTTGATGATAAGCGTTTCAAAAATGTTATTACACTTCCGAATAGTATTGTAACATTCTTTGATACAGCAAACTATACTTCACTTCTTGCTGAATCGGATGAGAATGCCGTATACGTTCCGATGTACAACAAAAAGACCCGTATCGGCGTTGCACTGTCAGAGCTTGAGGCAAAAAATATTATTGCCAAAGATAAATCCAAAAGATTATCTGAAAAAGAAGATGCAAAGAAAGAAACATTTTTGCCGCCGCATCTTTCAGTTATTGAGAGAACCGGCAGCAGCTATAACTTCTTCAAGTTTTCTGATGGCGGAGTACTGATGGCAAGATATGGACTGCGTGGAGGAGAATTTGGCAATTATACTACTTCAAAAGACCGTATTGGCTCTATAAATATGGCTTATGACGCTTTTGAAGACCTGTATAAGGCTGTATGTATTTCTCCAAAAGATATTAGTCTTGGAGGTGGATTGGCAATTGCTTTCGGAGCACGTGGACGCGGTAACGCTATGGCGCATTATGAACTGGACAAAAATGTCATCAACATGACTAAAAAGCGTGGTGCTGGCTCTCTGGCTCATGAATGGGGTCATGCAATGGACGCGTATATCGCAGAGCAATTCGGTGTGCATGGATTTGCATCTGCTAACCTGTCAAAGATGCCAGAATCTGTTAAAAAGCTGGTTAAAGCATTCAAAGAGCAGGACGGAAAGGAGACATTTTTCTATGAGTCATCAAAGTTCTTTGATGGTGAATACAAAAAAGCCGGTAACGGTTACTGGTCATCTGCTCATGAGATGTTTGCCCGTGCTTTTGCATGCTATGTCAAAGATAAGCTGGATGGCAGACGCTCAGATTATCTCGTAGGACATGCTGAATGTGCAGTTTCCGGCGTGATGGTCGCTTATCCGCGAAAGGATGAGAGGAAATTTATCAATCAGTGCTTTGATGAGTTTTTTACAGATATGATTGAGAAGGGTATCTTATCAAAATATGAACCTGAAGCAAAGAAAGAAACTGATAATATTGAAGAAGTCAATATTGAAGACTTACTTTTTGAAGGCCAGGGCGGTCAGATGATGTTTTTCTAAATAGCAAAGAGAAGTGGTGATAACATCACCGCTTCTTTTTTTTGCAAAAAAAATCCCGGCAGATTTCTGCCGGGGAAAGTTAAATGATAAAATCAGAAGCATCGTTACAGTCTGCCAGTGCATTTAATGCTGCTGCCGTAAGAACCGTATCATTCTGTTCTTGTGCAAATTTCAGCAGTTCGTGAAGCTCTTGCTGTGTAAATATTTTCATTGATAAAAGCTCTATCGTCAGTTCGTTATTTTGCATGTTGAGGCAATGCTTTAGGATTGAATTTGACATAATCTGTAAAAGCTTTCTCAGTCCGTTTTTGTGAGTATGCTTATACAGCGTTAAGATAGACCTTATTGAAAGTTCGGGGTCATTGATATTTTTACATAAATCTACCAGATAGTCATCAGGCAGTGTCTTAAAGGTGCTTAGGAGGTAATCAAGCTTATTTGCCTGCCAGGTGCTGATATATCTTGTGAAATACAGCTTTTTTGCCTGCCCGTCCTGCATCATATTCAATACAAAAATGACATCTTCGTTGTTAATCTTAATTGCCTCTATACGTTTACTGTATGATTGTGTGCTTTTTGCAATATCTACAATCAGTCCTACAGGGACATCGCCGCAGATGTTGAAAACTTTTACGCCATGAAAGTTATCTGGCGCTATCATCTTTAATGATGCCGGAAGCGTTATGGTGTCAACTGTGACGTTTCTGAATGAATTACGCCCGATATACCGGAGGCCTTCATGTAATACCACGGATTCCAGATTGACGTTATGGAACATATTTTCACATGTTGCAGTAACGCATGATGGAATTTCTATATGCTTTAAGCCAGTACAATTCTGAAAGATTCCGAAAGCACCAAATTCCCCATAATCAGTAATGCCGTTTCCAAGCTTAACCTCTGTCAGCATTTCGCATCCATAAAAAGCATAAGAGCCGATGCCGCTAACTGTGTCTGGAATTGTTATGGACGTTATGTGACATCCTGAAAATGCATATGACCCGATAGTCTCTGTTTTGCATGGTATAGTATACCTGTCTTTATTTTGTGGACAATATAGCAATATTTTTTCGTCTGCAGTAAATATAGCGCCATCAATTGATTTGAGGAATTTGTTTTCTTTTGTGATATTGATGTTTTTTGCATTTATGTTGCCGAAATACTGTGATATATTTGGCGTTTCTAATGCATGCTTGTCATTGATACTTATTGTATCAATATCATATTTTTCAAGATACCATTTGAATTTCGCCAGACAGTCAAAAGAATCAAAACTTACCTCTTTAATACTGCCTGGAAACTCACATGCCGAATAAATATCAATATCATTAGGAATATTAAGCTTAGTCAGTCCTGGCTTTATTGATACGATTACTTTTCCGAATTTTATTGTACCGTCAGCATATTCTTCATCATTAAACAGAAACTTGCAATCTTTAAATGCATTTTCTTCACATCCCCAGACATCATCAGAATTGATGACTTTTGAAATATGGCATCCTGAAAATGCACCATTGCAAATGTATTTGACATTACGCAAATCAACTGTTTCTCCACGCTTTATGCAAAAGGCGTTCATTAGATATCCTGGTTCATCACTTTGTGCGATGAGCATAGGAACATCGTTAATGTATCGCTTATTATTGGAAATGATATGATTTACATTTGGAAACATACGGTTGTCTATATGTATGGCTCCGATATCATCTTCAATGATAAGCGTTTTTACATCGGGGAATGTCTGTTCTATACCTTTGAGCCTATATACAAGACCATGTGTAAGGTGATTACATATACTGATATTCTGCCATAAATAGCTTTGAGATTTTGCTTGATGCACGATATCCTTCAAGGATTCCGGAGACAAAAACGTAAAAGTATCAGTTCCTGGTTCAATATCAATGTACTCACATTTTCCATGTGTTGAAATATAATAGCTTGCTCGTTCTGTTTTTATTTCTACCATTTAAAAACTCCTTTCGTGTTTATTGTTTGCAAAAATAATATGCTGAATTTTGGATATGCTTGGTATTGGTCTGAGTGCCAATTTTTTCTGTATGGAAACACAAAAAAATCCGTAAAAAAATATCGTTTCTGCAGAAATTCAGCATATTAAATATGCCAGAGGAAATAAGGCCTCTGAGAATTTAAAAATAAGGAGACAATAATTATATTATGTTAACAATTGATGAAATTAGACAGGGATTAAAAGATAATGGATATATTCCAAATGATGATATCTGCTATGCAGTATTCGCTGCATTATCATTAAATAAGCCAGTTCTGATTGAAGGAGACCCTGGTGTCGGTAAAACTTCATTGGCAATTGCCGTTGCAAAAATGCTTGGTCTGCCGTTCCTGCGTCTGCAGATGTATGACGGGCTTACAAAAGATGATATTTTATACGATTACGATTATCAGCGTCAGCTGCTGACATTGGAAGCTGTAAAACCAAAAATCAATGAAGAGATTAAAGACCTTAACGTAAATGCAGCAATCAAAAAAGTGTCCGGGGATGTTGATTTTTACGGAGAAGAATTCCTGATTCCACGTCCAGTCCTGCAGACGATTAACGGTACCGGAAGGAAACTGCTTTTGATTGATGAGATTGATAAATCATCAGAAGAAACTGAATATATGCTGTATGAATACCTTGAGCGGTATGGTATCAATATTCCACAGCTTGGAGCAGTAGACTGTCCGGAAGGCCAGGAGCCAATCGTTTTTCTCACATCAAACGGATACCGTGAACTGTCCGGTGCTATGCGCAGACGATGTGGGTATCTGTATATTCCAAAGAAAACCCGTGAGGAAATCATCGAAATCCTGAAAAATAATGCCAAAGTAAATGACAAAGTGGCTGCCGGTATTGCATCCTGTATCGTATCATTACAGGAGGAAAGCCTCAAGCATCCGGTGTCTATCTCCGAAGCGGTAGACTGGGCAAACTTTTTAAGGAATGACGCAAATAAGGTAAAAGTAATGAATTCCATTGGTCTGCTCGCAAAAGACAGACGTGATATGGGTATTATCAGAAAGACTGTCGAATCCTATGCGGGAGTGATTGCTGGATAAGGAGGGCTTGTGATGGCAAGAAGATGCGAATCATGCCCTATGCTTGACCGATGCGATGAAATAACAACCGGCGTGTGCTTGATGGAAGATATTGATGAGACTATGCCGGCGGGAGACACCGCCGGTAGCGCTGGTGACGATTCTTCATACCTGTATGAATTTATTTTTGAGGCATGCGAATATTTCAGCAGCCTTGGCTATATCTGTAATTCGTCTGAAATTTTTTCCGTCATCAGCGATATGCATGGCGGACAGATGGATGTAAAAAAGCTGCTTTCGGCAATGGTAACACACAGCTATAAGGAAGCATTGATGTTTAATAAGGTCTATGAAGAATTCGTTGAAAGGTATTATCACAGACATCGCGAAGAGAGAAATGCGAAAAATGAGCATGAAAAAAACAAACAAAAAATAAATGAAAAACTGCAGCGGCTGACCGGGCGTCAGAAAGAACTGATTGAGCAGCGGGAAGCCGGTCAGAAAGAATCAAAAGAAGTGAAAAAAGCACAACAGACTGAAGAGCTACAGAAAAGTATTAAAAACCTTGACGAGTGCCTGGAAGGGCAGCAGCACCTTAAAAACCTCGTGGAGACAGTGAAAAGCGGAATAAAACCGGAGCAGAGCCAGCTTATGAAGGAAGTGAAAGCTGCTTCCATGAAAGCCTGCATGAAGCCAAATAGTAGTGAATTGATGGAAGCCATCAGGGAACGCGGAAAACAGCTGAAGGCAATTAAGGATGATGCGAAGAGTCTGAACAGCCAGATTGCACAGACCGAAAACGACATAAAGACAATGCAGAAAAAAATGGAAGAGGAAGACAGAAAATTCCAGAACCGAATGAATGAGATAGTGAAGGAACAGTCTCTTTCACACCGTGCAGAATTCAATAAAGCTCTTGCCAGAAATGCAGTCCGGTCAAAACACGTCGGAGATATGGTTCTTGAAAAGAACTTTTCAAAAATGACAGATGCGGAGAAGCGGCAGATTGCAGATTATATCAAAGACAACGCAAGAAAATTCAGGACAAAAATGTCAAGAAAAATACGTGCAAATAAGGCGTCCAGGATTGACATTCCGGCTACAATCAAGAAAAGCTGCCAGACAGGAGGTGTTCCGTTAAGGCTTATCCATCAGAAGCCGGTAAGACAGAAATCAAATCTGATACTGATTCTTGATGTGTCAGGCTCCTGTAAAAATGCGTCTGAAATGATGCTGGTATTTATGCATGCGATGAAGGAAGTTTTCCCTGGCGGATGTAAGACTTATGCTTTTACGAACAGACTATATGACATATCAAAGTTTTTTGATACGGATAATCCGAATGAGACCGTCAAGTCTGTATTAGACGCAATCCCACGTTCCGGGGCATATTCTAACTATGAAGTCCCGTTCAGGACGTTTTATAATGAGCATATGAGTGAGGTGACCGGTGATTCTTATATTTATTTCATTGGTGACGCGAGAAACAATAAAAATGCCAGTGGCGAGGATTACGTGAAGGCTATTGCAAGAAAAGCGAAAAAGGCTTTCTGGCTGAATACCGAAGAGGTTGACAAGTGGAATCACGGAGATTCAATCATGGGTGTGTATGCAAAATATATGACAAGGGTGGCTCAGACGGTTACACCGGCTGAGTTGCTTGGATTTTTGGAAATGTGAGGAAAAAGGGCTTTGGCAAAACGTCAGAGCTCTTTTTTTTGCGTATAACAAACATAAGGCTCTTGACATCATATCAATTGATATGTATAATATTAATAGATATGATGAAAGGTGTCAAATGTAATGTATTTAGCATATATTTCTAAGAAACGAGATGTTGAAAAATTTTTGGATGAATTACATGCATTCATCAACAGAGAAGATTTCGATATCGCAAAAGACTTTTTTCTGAATATAGCTGGTGATAGCAAAAGAGAACGCAGTTTCTCAATTAAATATACTATGTACAAACTAGGCTATGATAATGTAGATATTGTAGAAATATTAAAAACACTATGTGTTAAAGAATATTCTGAAACAAAAATAGATAAGGATAATACACATCCACCATTATTATTTGTTTTTGGAAAAGTAATAGATGGCAAAGAAGTGTATATTAAAATTAAACTGAGAGAAAGAGCTAAGCGAGATATTGCTTGTATATCCTTTCATTTTGCAAAAAATAAAATGGAATATCCTTATCGTTAAAAGGAGTGATTGCTATGAAAAAATTGATTAGAGAATTCATGATGGACTGTCCTATGTGTGATAAAGTTCATATGATTAAAGAGTATGAAGATATTACAACTGATATTATAAAAGACGAAGCTATCACATATAAAGAAAAATATTATTATTGTGAAAACGCATCCGATGAAGAAAATATTTTTGTTGATGGGGAGCTTTTAAATGAAAATCTTTTAAATGGACGCAATGAATATCGAAAAAAGCATGGTCTGTTAACTTCATATGAAATTGCTGATATTAGAAAAGAATATGGACTTTCTCAGGTTGATTTTGCACGCCTCCTGGGTTGGGGAGATGTTACTATTGCAAGATATGAAACTAAAGCGATACAAGATGAGCCATACGATATGATACTCAGGCAAGTTAGGGATGATGCATGCTTTGCTGCTGAATTATTGCAAAAGAACATTGATAAATTCACTGATGAAAAGGTCAAAAAAATCAAAATAAATATTGAAGCAAAAGCATTAAATGAAGAAGAACCCAAAAAACGGGAAAGTCTCAAAAAGATGTACACCAAATTCACGTCATTATCTATATTCAACGGTTTTAAGCTTTTAGACTTTAACAAATTAGAAGCTGCTGTTTCATATATAGCTAAAAGGGTTCCAAACTTATATAAAGTGAAATTAATGAAGATGCTGTGGTATACTGATATGCTAAATTATCGGGAGCAGAATTCATCTATGACTGGACTTGTATATAAACATGAACCAATGGGTGCACTTCCTATTGGCCATTATGAGATGTTAGCATTGCCAAATATTAAGGTAGAAGAAATAGATTCATATGATTACACATCATATAAGATTCAATCAAGTGATAATGTGAATTGTAATATATTGTCTGATAATGAAAAGGCAATATTAGATAAAGTTATTAAGAAATTTAAAAACTATACGTCAAAAGAAATTGTTGAGTATATGCATCAAGAAACAGCATATACAAAAACTGTTTCAGGCGAAGTAATTCCATATAGTTTTTCAAAAGAATTGAAAAGATTTTAAAAGTATTACGCAAACATGCCGCAGGATACCCTGCGGCTTTTGTGTTGCCAGTAAAGCCATTCTTTCTTTCCTTTAAAAATCCCGCATACTAATTACAAAAGCAGCAAGAAAGGAGCATAAAAAATGCCAAACACAGATAGTAAAGAGTTCAAAACAATATACCGTTCGCCGTATTCTGTAGATGCATCGGCGAGTGTTAAGATGCTGAACAAATACTACGACGCCAGAAAGGACGGAGAGATAGTAGACGTAGTGACGCTGACGGAACCGTATAATATAATCGGAAGCCATGCTTTTGATTTCTGCCATGTTAAAGAACTTACTATTCCGGATACCGTGACACAATTGAAGCGTTTTGCTTTTGCAGACTGCAAGACGCTTAAAAAAGTCACGCTCGGAAAAGGGATAAAAAAGTGTGGAGAAGACTTGATTTTCCGGTCAGGAGTGCAGGAAATCGTCTGGACAAAACCAATTGGGGAAGATGTAGATGAAGCATTGTATGGACTAATCCGGGAGGAATCTTCAATATTCTACCGTACAGACGAAATCCGGCTGAACAAAGGAAGAATATTTCTCAAGACAGGAGAAGCACAGAAAACATTTCTGCTGACATATAATGGCAGGAGCGTAAGACTTCCAAAATACATTAATAATTACATCAACATGTTTGTCATCCAGGATATGGTGCACGCGGCTCTCGCCAGCGACACAAAAGAGATTAGCCAGTCTCTGTCATACCGCCTCATTCTTGGAACGATGCAGGATTTTCAGAACAAAGTGAGTGTTGCGCTGGAGCTCTATATATTGGAAGGCTCGCCAGATGCGAAAAAATACCTCCAAAACAATGCGGCAAAAATCGCAGAGGCGTTTGCGGAAGGCGAAGATGATATCGCCTTATCAAAATTTGTATCTCTCGGCCTGATGGATGCAGAAGCACTGCTACATACGCTGCCAATCGCCCAGGAGAAGGGACTGCCGACATCTATTGCGTACCTGCTGGAAGAAATGCGGAAATACAGTTTAAGGCTGCCGGATGCTTTGGAAATCTAAAAAGTGCTTTTATAAAAAGAAGCAAAAAATGCTTCTTTTTTTTATTTTTGGAAGAGATTTCCGGCATATTGGATATATAAGAAAAAATCTAAAAAAGAGGAGAGAAAAGTAATGTTAAAAAATACAAAAAGCAATAGCAAAAAACCGGCATCCGGATATGACAGAATTGAGTTCTACATTGACTTTGTTCAGGTTCTGCTATCAGCGTTCATGCTGGGGTATGTAATTGGAAAACAGAAAAGAGAAAAAGAGAACTAAAAAATCGGAAAGAGGTGAGAAGATGACAACATTCGAGAAATCGTATTTCGAACTGCCGGTAAGTAATAAGAAATCTCAATGCATTCTGGACTTGGAATCCGGAAAGATTAGCATTTGCGAAGTGCCGCTGGAGTATCGTAATGCAGACTGCTATATGTATGCAATGCAGTATATTCATACGTCTGGTTTGGAAGGCGTGGAAAACAAAATAGAGAGAGAACTTGTCAAGACGCAGATACTCACAGATTTGATGGAAGCGAAAAAACAGAAAAACAGAGAACGGGAGGCGGAACTGTATGGTCTGTTTGAGGGGTATTTTTGTTATGATGGTAACGATATGCTGACGGTGCAATCTTATATCAGCAAACGGAAAGAGGAAATGGACGTTTGAGACATTAAAAAAATCATAAAACACGAGAAGAGAGTAGAGGAGCTGCCGGCAAAGCCGGCGGCTCCTATAAATATGCCTGCGGGTACATTCCCAGAATACCCTCAGGCATTCGTATTTTCTTGCGTATTTTCAGCTCGTCCAGCTCTGACAAAAAAATATGAAAAAAATGTGAAAAAAACGTCAAAAAAATTTTTTATTTTGCATATTAATCTTGATGGAAAAAACCATCTGCTAAACAGGAAGCCATAGGCTGAAAATATGCCAGCTTGATATGGCTCCGATTAAGCGAATGTGACATATAACCTAATGCATCTGGCGTATAAAAGGTTGAAGGAAACTGCACGAAGCCTTCTATTGGGCTTTGGCTTTGCCTTTTGCTGGTTCGCAGGGCTTTTGCCTGATATAGTACGGAAGAGAAATCTTCCTGGTTTCCGCGTAGCCTTTCCTCCAGGCTTAAAATCCAAGTGTAAATAATAAAAAATAGGAGGTAAAAAGATGCAAAATTTAAAGGTTAAAATGTTGTCTGTCGCAATAGCGGCTTTAACTGCTGCAACACCGATATTGTCTTCATATGTGGCATATGCAAGTGATATTACGGTAAATGATGATGGAACAGTAACACAGATTTCTACATCAACAGATGAAAAGACAGACGAAACTAAGTTCCTCTTCGTCAATCTGAAAACGGCCGGAGGCAAGGTTGTGATTAATGAAGGCGAAGACAGTGAACAGACTGTCCGGCTGGAAAAGCAAATGGACAGGTTACATATTGATGTATACGATAAAGATAACGTTATGATATCCTCAGAAAATGCGATAGATAATGGTTATACTTACGTATATGAAGCAAAAGCCGATGATGCTGTTAATGTGAAGGCATATGCAGATGACGGCTACGTAGTAAAGTTGTATGAATTAACTGACGATTCTTCTGGTACTGAAATCACTGAGGACGTTGGATTTGATGCAGGAAACAAAGTAGAGGCTTTTAAATATCCGGTGTTTATGGAATATGATAAGACCGTAAAGATTAGATTTGAGAAGAAAGGGTCTGCTGAAGATATTGCGGAAGATTTGAGCGTTAATGATGAGACTGATGAAGCCGGGAAAGAAGTAAATGCGAAAGCTGAAGAAGCCGCTGGTAATAAAGAAGAAATCAAGGTAGAAGCAGATGTAGATAAGCCAGAAAATTCAGAAGCTGAAGATGTAAAGGCTGATGAAGAGGCTGCAACCAAAGTAAGAGATGATAAAAAAGCCGAAGATGCTGATGCCCCAGAGAAATCTGAAGACCTCAAGGATATTGACAGTAACGACAAACAGGATGTATCTGAAGAGATAGCTGCTGACAATGATTTGACGGTGAATACTGATGACAATAAAAAAGATAACGAAGAATCAGATATTACTGTTAATGATAGCAGCATCACCAAAGATATTGATGAAAATGCTGGTGAAGAGCCAGATGAGAAGTCAAGTGAAGACATCATGAATAATGATGGAGATTCAGAAGACGCCAAAGATGCAGATTCTGATAATTCAGACGAGAATTTCGTTTCAGATGAGGCTTCAGACAGTGCAGATAAAGACACCACAATTAATGACGCAGAGACAGAAGAAACAGAAAAGGCTGAAGAGGCTGACAGTCACACAGATAATACTGAAGATAAGATAGAAAATGACAAACAGGATACTGAACAGTCATATGATATATCAAATCTTGACAACACAAGCTTTGCTTCTGCCAGACTTGTAGTAATCTCTGATAATGCGGAAAGTGTTTCTACTGATAGCAAGTACATAATTGCAAATTATCAGAATATTTATCTGATTCAATATGAGACTGTTGAAGATGCAATGAAGGCATATGTGAAATATACGGATGCCGGATTAGCAGCTGAACCTGATGCGATAATTTCCGCTGCAAGTGATGAATTGTTAGCAGATGAATGTAATCAAACATCTATGAGTGAGGACACAAATCCTATAAATTTCATATACGAAGAAAATGAGTCCACTATTATTGATAGTAATACAAAATTAATTGCATTGATAGATACTGGAGCTTCGGATAATGATAATATTACAAATAGGGTTTCTGTTATCGACAAATCATTTGAAGGAAATGGTCATGGCAACGAAATGGTAAAATCTATTTTAGAGCAAAATCCGAATGCAAATATATTATCAATACGAGCTATTGATAATAATGGTCATGGCAATATCTCTGGAATAATTGCAGCTATGGAATATGCGTTAAATCAAGGCGCTGAAATCATAAACTTATCCATATCATCAAGAACAACTATGTTGAATAGCGTGTTGGAATCTGAAATTAAGAAAGCTGTTAATGCCGGTGCATCTGTAATTGCCGCAGCTGGAAATGACGGAGCCGATGTTAAAGATTATATGCCAGGTTCAGTAAATGAAGCTATTGTAGTTGGTGCATGTAATGAAAATGGCGAAAGATTAGGTTCATCTAATTACGGATATACGGTCGATTATAATGTAGTGGCAGATTCTACATCACAAGCAGCCGCAAAATACAGTGGTTATATTTCATCACATGATTATATCGATTTAAATAGTGGTTTGATTTTTAGTCCTGATTACAGCGAAATGATAGCCGACAATGACAAAAAACAGTTACGAGCATATTATATGCTTTATGACCAAACAAGACCTGACCCAGATGAACATACAAAATATGTATTTTCAACATTCAATATTTATTATCCTATTGAACAAACTGTAAACAATATGATGCTTTTTAAAATTAATCCAAATGCATCAAGATATGACTATAACGCAAATGGAATTACGATAGATATAGATATAAATAGAGGTGCTCCGGAAGGACATCAGCATCCGATTACAAATGAGTGTATATATGACGAAAAAACCGGATATTTAAGTATTCCTGAACAATATAAAGAAGAAGACCTTACTGTAACAATCTGGCAATCCAGAGAGGATGCATTTTATAAAGATTTTATACCCGATGAAGTAAAACCGCAAGAAGACCAAACGGGAATGATGACGATTGCTCGATTTGCAAATGATTTCCCGTATGGATACATTAACCCATCTTATGCATATAAAGGATGTAATGCCAATGTGAAATTAAAAGGTGACCCAGACTCTGTTAAAGTAGGTGATTTATGGACTGGTTTAGCAACTACAATGTATATAGGAGATACAGATTGGGGAGCTCAAGTCCCATATGGATGGGTTGCTGGTTCTGAGGCCTACGGAAAAGAATGGAGATGGGGACAGATTTTTAATATAACCTCATGTCAGAACAAGATGTTTGTTAATATTGGTGGAGCAGGAGAATACGGAAAAAGTTCTAAAAATTGGCTATGGGGTGGATGTATCAGTGATATAGATAATGCTTTCGAGGGACCTCCTTTAGTAAGTTCTATTTATGTTGAGTGTATTGCGAAATCTGGCAATAATGCAACATTTTACTTACATGCGTCATGTCATGGCCCGCAAGGCCAAGCAGCCCAAACGATGGTTTCAACGTTTACAGCCATTATCACACCAGATGAAACAGAGCTCACTATCCATAAAAGATTTTCAAGTCCTCAGCTTACACAACAGACAAGCAGGGTTGGAGATTTAGTTACAAAATTTGGAATTTATAACAAAAAAAGCTGTCCGGAAGGTCAAGAAGTAAAAATCATTGATATTAACGGCGGTAAATCTTCCAAAGCTGTAGGCAAAACAACCTTAAAACCTGGAATTTACTATGTTAAGGAACTCAAAAGAATCTCCGGAACAATAGAAAATGGCAAGGTATATGGGCCAATAACAATTAAAAAAGGTGATAAACCAAAAGATTTATCTGACTTTGTTAAAGACTCAGATAAAGATGATATATCAATGGATAAAAACGGATATGTATTGAATATACCATTCCGCTTCACAGGAGAGCTGTTAACAAAGTTAAAGGGTGATACATTACAACCGTTAGAGGGAGCTGTGTTTAAAGTAAACTACAGTGAAGGAACTGGTAGTGATTATAAACGCAAAAGAACCTGGTACTTCGTTACAGATAAAAATGGAAAAATAAAATATGACCGCAAGCATTTGGCAGACAATGATGCAAGGTTTAAAGGTAAAGTGCCTGCATCAGATGAAATGTTCACAACTGCTGCTGACATCAATAAGACAGCTTTACCTGTCTGTGAATTACATATTAAAGAATACCTGGCTCCAGATGGATATAATAAAGACAGTAAAGTGCATGTAATAGTAATTAAAGCTCTTAGGGATAACAATCAAAAGTTTACCGATAAGAATGCCGTTGCTGACAATACACCAACAATCGAAGACCCGGTAGCTGGAGATAAGTGGAGAATTCGAGTCCAGGCAAAGAAAATTGACGAAAATGGAAAGGGATTGACTGGAGCGAAATTTGATATATACGATAGCGAAGACTGTTCCGGAAAACCTTTAGCAACTATCACGTCAAAAGATGATGGAACTACGAATATTGAAACGATAGATAACATTCCACAAACAACTGAAACATATGAAGTATGGTGTAAGGAAGTCCAGGCTCCTCCAGGATATGCAATATTAGAAATCCCAGTTAAATTAACGTTTAAACTTGCAGATTTCAAAAAGCTCAGTGTAGAGGACCAGAAAAAAGGAGAATTAAAAATCTTTGGCCTGACAGATGGTGGCAAAGGTATTGTAAATGAAAAAGGATGGCAGGTCAGAATTCAAACTAAAAAAATCAATCGTGACAAAACGCCTTTAGCTGGTGCTGTATTTACTATTTACTCAGATGAGGCATGTAAAGATGCTGATGCAATTACAACCATTACATCTGGTGACGATGGAATGACAGATATAGCAAAAATCCTTATTCCTAATTCAGAACAAGAGAAAACTTTTTATTGCAAAGAGACAAAAGCTCCACAAGGTAAAATTATAAAGGAAACCGTCTTCCCTTTAACATTTAAAAAAGCTGATTATACAGCCCCTGACGGTGAACTAAAAACATTTGGTCCAAAAGAAGGAATTATAAATGATGAAGGATGGAAAGTGCGTGTAAATGCAAAAAAAGTTGATGGAGACAAAAAAGGACTTGCAGGAGCAAAGTTTACAGTATATGACAATGAATCTCTAAGTAATGAAAGTATACTTGGAGTCCTGGAATCATCTGCTGATGGCACTACAAATGAATTATCACTTGGCTTTAATATGAATATTACTGAAGTGACATTATATTGTCAAGAAACAACGCCCCCTGACGGTTATATTGGAACAGATGAGATTTTCAAAGTAACCTTCAAAAAAGCCGATTACGATAAATTGAAGGTACAAGACGCAAACACAAAAGGTGAGTTGAAAACGTTTAGCACGGGAATTGTGAATGTATCAGTTACTCCTACCCCTACTATTAGTGTTACTCCGACTCCACCAACTCCACCAAGCGGTGGACTGTATGTCAAAAAGACGTCAAAGGCACCTAAGGATATTATGGATTTGAAGAGTTATACTCTTGCAAATGCAGAATACAGAGTAACATCAAGCAGGGCTGGAGATATGGGAATACTGACAACAGATGAGTCTGGATACTCAAACGTACTGTCTCTTCCAGATAATAGCATTCCGCATCATCTGGATGCAGTATACGATATTCATGGCAATCTGATACAGGAGGCGAAAGACTGGATTGAGAAAGTCCAGACGACATACTATATCACAGAAATAAAAGCGCCAAATTATCATTCCGTATATGCTGGTACGAAGTCACAATCTGTCGTCATGCCTGATGATGCAGGACAGACATTTGAAATTCCATTTGAAAATGAACCGATTTTCTGTGATGGAAAACTGGATATTGAAAAACTGGGTGTTAAAGGTGAGGTAGTCGTCGGCGCCGTCTTTAAAGTGGAATACTTTGATGCTGATGGTCCAAATGAAGGTGACCTTGTCAGAACGTGGTATTTGAAATCAGATACGCAAGGACATGTCAGAATGGACGAAGCTCATCTTGATAAAAACAATCAAAGTGATGACTTCTTTAAGTATGATGGAAATATAGTAATCCCAATTGGAGGATATCTCCAGATAACAGAGGTTGACGCTCCGGCAGAATATGTAGTAGAAACAGAGCCTGTAGGTATTGCAACAACAAAAGATGCAGACTTTAAGCTTACATACGATAATGCAAAAGCATGGTATGAAGAACTTGAACGATGCCGTGTAAATTTGAAAAAATATGAAGCAGACGGAAAAACTCCAATAGCCGGTGTTGAGTTTGAGATAAAGTTTCTAAAGCAAGCGATAGCCCCTACATCAAAAATGCATCCAAACTTCAAGAGACTGTTAAAAGAAGGGGAATCTACAATACGGCATACTGATGAAAACGGTGATGTTTTCTTTGATAATCTCGACCAAGGCATTTATCAGATTACAGAAATAAAAACCCTTGATGGAAATTCGTTGTTGAAAGAACCTATCATTGTAACACTGCCGATGACAATGACCGAAGATGAAGCTAATGAATATGGTAATGTTAACTACGAAACAGCAAAAGAAGATATCAATTATTCTGGCAAATGGTATTTTTATGAATGCTTATACGAAATCACCAATAACGCAGTATTTAAAATGCCGATGACTGGTGATGATGGTAAGTGGAAGTATGGATTTATCGGACTTGGAATTGTTATGGCGATAAGTGCTGGGTTTGTGATTTGTAATGTTAGAACTCAAAAAGCAAGAAAGCGAAAAAAATAAACAAATAAGTAATAAAACAAGAACTGCCTATTCAGGTGGTTCTTGTTTTATTACTTTTGGTAAAATATTTATCAGTTTTTAGTCCATGTTGCTGTTATTTCTTCCGAACAGGTAAGTCTTAATCCAGTCATAATTCTACCATACCGAAACCATCCGGTAAATGTATATCCATCTCTGACAGGTGTTGGAACGTCTCTGCTAAATTCAAGTGCCGTTCCATGATAAAAATACATATCATATACAGTAGCGTTATTCAATGTTGGAAAATATCCGCCATTTGCATCAATTGTCAGCTTTTCTTTTTCGCCATAAGCGGTAAAAACCTGCACGCAATAATATGAAGAACCAGATTTATATACTCCAACCCCGAGATGAGTGGAATATGTATTTAATAATGCGACACGATGTCCAGGACTATTCATCCATCCATCAATTGTACTTTGTGGAGATGTAAAGCCTGCAGCTATATTTTCTCCTCCATTATAATCCGGAATACCATATTCGCTTAAAATAGAAGTACTGTCTGTCCCATCCGGTCTTGTATGAGAAAACTTGATGGAAATCTCCTTTGCCCTCTCCATAGCGGCTCTATTTAAGTCGTTATTAGTCTGTACTAGCGGCTCTCCATGTTTTGCTCTTTCAACATTCGTTAATCTAAAAATCTCAGCTGCGAATTGTTCTTCCGTAAATGTTGGAGCTGGTGTGATATCAGGTTTATCATCGTCATCGCCTGATGGTACGTAAACTTTAACACCATTTGTGTCGTATTTGCCCGCTTTTCCTGACTTGGAATATGCCTTTACGGTATAGATGTTATCCTGTCCTTCAAAAGGATATTTGTCTGTACAGTTTAATCCTGAAACGGTGTCAAGAGATAACCATTTTGTGTTATCCTTATTTCTTACATATACTTCATATTGGTCAGCACCGCCAGCCTTAAACCATGAAATTGTAACAGAACCATTAGAATTTAATTTAGCTTCATTTAGCTTTACAGTTTGAGGAATTGTATTTGTTGTCAATCCCTTTTTGTTGTACGCTCCAGACTTCTTTGTTTTCTTATTATAGGCTTTAACTGTATATGTGTATTTATATCCTGTGTCTATTGGATATTTTTTGGAAGAAGTATGCGTATAACTGGATTTTGCACTATCCAGCGTCTTTATTTTAATCCACTTCTTACTACCAGCCTCTTTGTAGTATACGATATAGTTTGTAGCCCCAGAAGCCTTTTTCCACTTGATATTAATTTTGTTATAATCAGTGGCTTTTATGCTTGACAGCTTCACCGTTCCAGGTTTCTTGGCTGCCGCCTGCGTTCGCATCTGCAAAGCCTGCGGGATACAGATGAGCGCTGCAATCATGAACGCGAACAGCGCATATAAATATTTACGTTTCTTATACATATATTTGCCCTCCTTAAGTTTTATTTCTTATGTATTTATTATACTATATTTATATATAGCATTCAAATGTATAAGCTATAAATAATATGCTGAATTTTCACGAAAACAATCCGTAAAAAAATACGCAATTCACGTCTTTGTAATTTTTCTGCATATTGGAAGCATATTGGAATATGTAAGATAAAAAAAAGAAAGGAGCAAAAAAAATGCCAAGCCAAAAAATTTGCGAAACACTGTTCAAACTGGTGATGTGCCACCTGGTCGGGGATTACGTCCTCCAGATTGATTTTATCGCGAAGACGAAAGGAAAAAATTGGTACCACTTGTTGGTGCATTGTCTGCTGTATTGTCTGCCGTTTTATCTGGCGTTCGGGTTTAACTGGCAGCTCTTCGTGCTGTTTGGCACCCATATCGTAGTGGATGCGGCGAAAGAGAGGTGTCAGATTCTCCACGCTTAAAAGCGGGAGCTTGCTTTGACGAGCGAAAGTAAGTCTTAACAAGCGAACCTTTTAAGTAATGGGAATATGAGCAGAGACATGACGCGTGTGTGTATCCGGACGACGCCTTCGGGCGTCTGAAAGATACTGACACCTGCAGGTATTTTTCCAGCCTGCAGCTCTGCAAAATGCGCGCCAAGTCTAGGAAGACGATACCAGGGCAGTGCTTAGGGTTACAACCGAGGCGAAAGAACCGTATTTTCGTGAAAAGGTACTGTCCAACTCTAAATAGGAGGTAACAATTGGCAAATCTAAAATTAATAGATGAATTACTTGAAAAAACTGAATACATATATGTTCTTGGAACAGATGGAAAACCACAGATGCCAACGAACAGAAAAGTCAGAGTCAGAAGTCTTTTTAAGTCTGGCCTGGCTAAGATTGTTGATACTGTACCATTTACAATACGCCTTTTGTATGAAAATGACGCAGTATTACAGCCAATCACAATAGCTGAAGACCCGGGGAGAACAAATATTGGTGCTGCTGTATTAACACAGCTCGGAGACTTGGTTTTCTCTGCTGTTGTAGAAACCAGGAATAAAAGCATTAAGAAGCTGATGTCTGATAGAAAAGCGTATCGCCAGGCATCAAGACGCGGTGAGCGAAAAGCAAGGCAGCGCCTGGCAAAGAGACATGGAAGCATGATTAAAGCCGGGATGATAATGCGAAAACTGCCGCAGTATGCAGCTGACAAATTTGTAACATGCAAGATTATCAAGAATACTGAGGCGAGGTTCTGTAATAGAAAACGCATGCCGGACTGGTTGACGCCAACAGTGAACCATCTTGTTCAGACTCACATCAATCTGATTAAGAAGGTTGAGAAATATCTTCCAATTACCGACATTGCAATTGAGGTAAACCGTTTTGCGTTCATGCAGATGGAGAATCCGGATGCGTCCGGGGTAGACTTCCAAAATGGACCTCTGAAGGGGTTTGACGATGTCAAAGCGGCTATTTGCGAACAGCAGCACGGAAAATGCCTGATGTGTAAAAACGATATTGAGCATTTTCATCATATCGTACCGCGTTCAAAAGGTGGTTCTGACACAATCCAGAATCAGGCCGGACTTTGCAAAAAATGTCATGCAAAAGTACATACGGATGCCGAATTTCAGGCTAAGTTCAAAGATAAGAAAGAAGGTCTGATTAAAAAATATGGCGCACTCAGTGCCTTAAATCAGGCCATCCCGTTTATCTGCAAAGAACTTCTCGAGATTTACAGTGTAGAACATGTACATTTTTGCACTGGAAAAGATACCTCATTAATCAGGTCAAGTCTTGGATATGAAAAGACGAAAGATAACCAGATGCATGAAGTTGATGCCTATTGCATTGGTCTTGCTGCCATTGGAGCAGATAAGGCGAAACGTCCAGATTTCAATAATGTATTTAAGATTAAGCAGTTCAGAAGACAGGACAGACAACTAGTTCATTATCAAAAAGAAAGAACGTATTATCTTGATGGTAAGAAGATTGCGACAAACAGAAACCCGCGATTCGAGCAGAAAGGTGATGCTTTGTCTGACTGGTATAAAGAACAGATTAAGATATACGGACAGTACGAAGCAGAAAAGATGAGAAGCCGATTAACTGTTAAGAAAAGTAAACGTTCATACAATACGACAAAAAGATTGATGCCAGGATGTGTTTTTTATTACGATGGACAGCGTCATGTAATGACAGGACAGAGTTCTTACGGTAGATATCTAAGAGCTTACAATTGTGGAACAAAAGATTTTCCTGCTTCAAAATGTCAAGTCATACAGTTTAATGCAGGATTAGTTTTTGTTTAATCTTTTATTCTGTATCGTTGATTATATTTTTGTTAGCGCGTCTGTATCTCCACGTTTAAAAATGGGAGTTTTAGACGCGCGGATTCTATAAGAAAATTGGATATGTCGCTGACCAAGTGATACATTACGTGGTGTTGCTTGTATATTTTGTGTAAGGAAGAGCCTTCGGCTCTTCTTTTTTTTGGAGGGCGAAAAAATAGGTGTAAAAAAATCCGCAAAAATAATCTGACCCGGCGTTTTTCAGCATATTAAATATGTGACGAGGATAGTAAAAGGCTTTTGTGTAGGTTGCACAACGATATATTTGAGATAACTGAAATCTATAGCAACACTTGGTGTTCCCTCATTGTGTGTGAGGGTATATCGGTATTTTCTCAGCTTGAGGGATTGCCAGCAGAGTTCCCTCACTGCGCGTGAGGGTATATCGTCATTTTCCGAGATTGACCTGAATCCGGAAAACTTCCCTCATTTCATGTGAGGGTATATCGAGAATATATCGTTGCCACTACCACAATTAAATTTTTGCATACCTCGTCACAAAAAAAAGAAAAAAAAATTGCCAAAAAATAATATTTCTTAATCATTTTCCAGCATATTGATATAGAACACAAAAAAAAGGAGGAAAAAATGTTTAACGTATTATATGAACCATGGATGGGTGTGGTTGACATGGACGGAAACGAAACACTAGTTGGATTACGTGATTATCTAGTCAATGCTCATCTGTATAAATGCAGTGCAGAAAACAAACAATTTGCGGTGCTAAGGCGACTCCAGCAGCGGTTGGCTGAAACGTTTGTGATGGATATTTTTGGAATCAACATTGATACTGAAGCAGCTCTGATAAATGCTGGACATTTTGATGCAGACGAGATTGATGCGTATATCAGGAATTGTGAGAATTCAGGTGTTTCATTTGACTTATTTGATGAAAACAGGCCATTCATGCAGACAGACAAAATAACATATGAAAAAGTATTTAAAAATAAAGCCTCAGGACCTGTAGCTGCAATCAATCCACGAATGGGAAGTGGAAACAACAAAGTATTTTTCAATAATGTGAATGTGAATGATTACCTAAATAATACGGAAGCTGAGGACTGCAGGCATTCATATTATGACAGTGTGTATAACAAAAAATATACGGTAGAAGATGCAGTGGCAATATCGTTTGCTGAATACATGAATATGCTGCTAATCGCTCATTGCATAGCAGGACAGGGAGGCGCCGGATATCGCTCTGGGTTAATGTGTGTTGGAGTACCGCCGATTTTATATCATATTGATTCAGATATGAACCAAACACTGTTTCACAGTATTCTAATGAATATCGCATTTGATAATACACATAGTGATAAAAATGATTCCCCGCTATGGAGATGGAATACATATGAGAGAGGTAAAGATGACTTAAATTCTAATGAAGTCAATACTGTAAATATTTCAAAAATGGAGGGGATGTTTTTTCCTGTAATGTATCTGTATCCGGATTTAAGCTCTATTGATGAGGAAAACAAAACGATTTCAAAAGTTTACAAAATCAATATTGACCTCGGGGCAGCGGATTTAATTGCCGCAGCAAGAGAACGGTGGATTGAAGAAACAGAACCGTCAGTCAGTGTAAAAGAAATTAAAACGTCCTCATCACGAACATTCAAAACGGGCACTCGCTTTGCGGAGTCCAATCGGTCATGGCTGGATATTAAAACATATGCAGATGTGTATGATGGCGGCGCACCAAAATGTTTAGCTGGTTTTAAATTGACAAGTGGATATAACGGTTTTGATATGGAAGATGCTTTTGGCAATCCCGTAATGACTGCGTATTATCTGGCTATGGAACAAGCTAAGTATCTTGTTCAGGGAGAGTATCAGTGCTATCTACCATCATGTATTTTACATAACCATGACAAAAAAATTATTTCCGAAAAATTTATCACGGCGGCAGAAAATATAGCATATCAGTTAGCGAGAGATATAAAAACCGTAGATAAGACATTGAATTCGTCAGACCCAGCTAACGACAATAATAAACACGAAATTCAAACAGTTGAACGTGTATTAGGAAATCGTTTTATGCGATATTGTGAGGGGCTATTCAAAAAAGAATTTATTCCTGAAATCGCTAAAATTGACGAGGATGATGATTTTTACACTGAAATTTTAACAGAAAAATTAAATGAATATATTACTAAAATGGCCGGCTATTCATGGCAGTTGATTTATCAGATTCCGGTACCATATGGAAAATCAATTGAAGCACAAAAAATATACGAAAAAATTAGAACAGAAAGGAAGAAGAGAAGTGAACAACACAGTAACAAATCAAATTGATGTAGCATCAATTTTTGAAAAAGTAAAGACGTTGAGTGACGACGATAAAATGTTATTAAGGAGAGCCTGGAAGATTCCGTTTAACCGGCTGCGGATGCCGCAAAAGGCGTTACTGTTCAGCATCATCGGAAATGACAACGTCGCGATTTATAAAATGGATTTTTTATCAGATATGATGGCAATATACATTAAACAGGGCTGCGAATCCGGGAAACCGTTTGAATGCGTGTTAAAGACAATGTATGATGCCGGAAATGCGGCAGCAAAGCAGAAAATCGGCTATATGATTGATGAACGTGATAAACGAATTTTCATCAATTATGTAACACGTTATGTTGAGTTATGCAGCAAAGAAAACAATATTGATGTCATAAAATTAACATCTGACGTTTTAAATTGGTCATATAAAACAAAAGATGAATGGACAAAAACAATTGCAGGAATTTCTAAAGAAGAAAAAATGGAGGAAAAAGTAAATGAATAAGAAACTGGTAATTGAAGTACATGTAGGTAAGAGATATGGAATTTCCCGTCTGAATTGTGACGGTGCAGGGCAGGTGAAGGACGTCCTGATTGATAATTCAAGATACAACAGGATTTCATCTCAGTCAAAAAAGAGGGTATGGCGTGAACATCTGGAGGAATGTCTCGGAGAGATGGAACACGTATACAGAACCCGTGCAATCAAGGACATCCTGATGAAAAAATTCGCCGCCATGGATGCTCAGCTGTATCAGGATAATGCTGAGGAGATGGCAGAATATATCGTAAAAAATATTCTCAAATGTGACCTGAAAAATAAAGCAGTTGATGTAACCAGCCAGATTCTCGTTTTTACAGAATATGACATTAAAGACATTATGGATGTTTTTTGTGAGATTATTGCAGGCCAGGAGGAATGGGACAAATTGAAAAAAGAAGCTGAAAAAGGAAAAAAGAAAAAAGAAGATGGCTCTGGATATGCAGCGCAGATTATCAGCGCGGTTAAGAAGAAACTGCCTCTGCGGTCATATGGTGTTGACTGCTCTATGTTCGGACGTATGACAACATCTGACGTTATGGAATCTGTGGAGAGTGCAGTGTCAGTAAATCATAGTTATTCATTTGGACAGGCTACTATGGATAATGATTATTTTACTGTTGTGGACAATTATCTCTCTGATATGAAAAATGAGCTGGAAAGCGGTCAGAGCGGTTCCGCATATCTGGACAGTAAGGATTTTGCAACTCATGTTTACTATGAATACGCAAGTATTGACGTTCGGCAGCTGTATGAAAATATGACCAAAGGAATTGATATTGCGGATGAAAGTAACAAGGCGCGAGTCAAAGAGATGATGGTTAAGGCTATCTGCTGCGTTGTTCGTGATATTGCATGCTCTGCTCCATCTGGTGGACAGAATGCATTTGCATCATATCCTGACCCGGTCGGAGTTTATATCACAATCAGGGACTGCGGAACAAACAGAACTGCAGATACATGCTGCATTGAGGAAATGAACAGATACGGCGGAGCCGAGGATGAAAAATTTATTGCCGCAATGCATGAGTTTGTGTCAAATGATTTTTCAGGACGTCAGCAGTACATAAAAAAATTATATGCCGGAAAAGACGCTGATAAAATCACTGGCGCGGAGCACGTAAATTTTAGTGATGCATTGAATATGATTGGAGAGATTGTGAATGAGCGATTCTAAGGCATTGAAATTAATATGCTCTGGAATGCTGCAGTCGTGGAGAAATACAGGCCTCGGTCCAAATTATAGATACACTGAACTGATGCCAACAAAATCAGGGATTGCAGGCATGATTGCCTGCGCCCTGGGATATCCGCGCGGCGATTCCAGAATTGAAAAATTAAAAAACAATTTTGAGTTGTATATTGACAATAAAGCTTCCGCGCCAATAAAACCAGGAGCAAATACAACCCCGGATGTTTTATTTGATTTTCAGACTGTATCTGCCCCTGATATGTTAACAGCAGGCGGAGGAATGTTACATTCTCCATCAATCATCATGCGTGAATATGTTGTGGGGTACAGATATGTATTATATCTGAAAGCGGAAGAGGAGCTACTAAAGAAAATTGAAGCAGCATTAAATGAACCGGTATGGGACTATTACCTGGGTAGCAAATGTTGTATTCCAGCAGAACCGGTATGTTGCGGCATATGTGAAATGCCAGAAGTGGAGGACGATAATGTATATCAGCACATTCGAGTTTAAAAAAGTAAAATTATTGAGAAACATGGATTTGGTTCATAAAACGGTAATGCTAATGTTCGACGGAAACCGGGCTGAAGAAAACGTTTTGTATATGATAATGGACTCCAAAAAGAACGGTGCAGAAAACGCGCCGGTACATATGATTGTACAGTCTAACAGCCAGCCAAAAAACATTCCAAATGATTCATTAAAATTATTAAACAGCAGGGAATGCAGCCATATAATGGACGCTATAAGAAACGGCGATATTGTTAGATTGTATGGCGTGTTTGAACCGCAAAAAAGAAATAAAAAAATGGTAAAAAATCCAAACTGTATGTGGCTGCTGAGAACGCCTAGAGAACGTGCAGAGTGGCTACAGAAAAAATTTGAACCTGCCGGAAGCCTGATGGCTATCAATGAAGTGGCTAAAACTAATGTGTATGTCTCAAAAACAACGGGCGAGTCACATCACACATCATTCTATGGATATGAGTGTATGCTGAATGTGACGGATTCAGAAAAACTGACAGAAATGCTCAAAAATGGAGTTGGACGCTCACGCCCGTATGGCGCCGGGCTGTGTCTGGTATTGGGGGTGCAACATGTATAATCCAAACAGCAAATCTATTGGCTCCAGGATTACAAATGATATGTTGCCAAGAGTGGAAGACAGGTTCTCGTTTCTGTATATTGAATATGCGAGAATCATTCAGGACGAGTTCTCTATCGCCGCATGTCAGAAAAACAAGAAAACAATTATCCCATTGGCAATGGTAAACGTTTTACTACTAGGCCCGGGAACCAGCGTTTCTCATGCTGCTATGAAAAATATTTCAGATGCGGGATGTACTGCCATCTGGTGTGGACAGGATATAAAATATATCTATTCGACATCAATGGTATCGTCTGAATATTCAAAAAATCTGATTATTCAAGCAAAATGTTATTCAGACAATAATAGACACGCTGATGTAATCCGCAGGATGTATCACCTCAGATATCCAGACGTAAATATGGAAAAATTTTCATTGCCGCAAATGCGAGGAGCAGAAGGTAAACGGGTTAAAGAGAAATATCAGGAATTGGCAGAACAATATGGAATCGATTGGGATGGCAGGGAATATAACCAAGACGAATGGGATTCCAGTAATGATGTAAACCGCTTTTTGTCTATTGGAAACAGTCTGCTATATGGAGTTTGTCAGGCTGCAATCATTGCATTCGGAATGTCTCCAGGATTAGGGTTTATCCATAATGGTGAAAGCCGGTCATTTGTATTTGATATTGCAGACTTATATAAGGAAGAGTTGATTTTTCCGGCTGCGTTTCGGTTAGCAGCAGAGCATGGTAATGATGACGATATGCGTGCTGCATGTAGAGAAATGTTCGTGAATGGAAAACTAATGAAAAGAATTGCGAAAAATCTGTCCACATTATTCCAGTTTGATGACATCAATGCAAAAACTCCTGTTAATGTTGGTTTATGGAATCTTGAGGATTGCGTAGAACTGGGGATTAATTATGGCAAATAAAAAAAGAAGCTAGAAAAACAAGAAATATTGCACCAACAGTGACAATTTCTGGCATATTAGATATGGAGATAAGAGACCAAAAAGACATTTGTGCAATTTGCACAACGAGGTGTTTGAGACGGCTGAAAGCCGCATAAACACTGAGTGTTCCCTCATTATATGTGAGGGTGTATCGCTTTGACATATCACACGCGGAACACATAGACCGTTCCCTCATTATATGTGAGGGTGTATCGCCGGTTTCTGTCTGTCTGTAGTGCCACCAATGGTTCCCTCATTATATGTGAGGGTGTATCGTTCGTTCGCTGTAAATATTACGGGTACGGGAGGTTCCCTCATTATATGTGAGGGTGTATCGGATTGGCTGGCCACATACAAAGAAGTAAGGGCGTTCCCTCATTATATGTGAGGGTGTATCGAAAAAGATTTCGTAGAAATAAAATCAAAAATTGTTCCCTCACTATACGTGAGGGTGTATCGGTAGAACCGCTAACGCTAGACGTATTTACCACGTTCCCTCACTATACGTGAGGGTGTATCGCGCTATTGGAGAGGTCAGCGACGCGACAGACGGTTCCCTCACTATACGTGAGGGTGTATCATATAAAGCCGGCGATAAGCTTGGCTGGTATGAGTTCCCTCACTATACGTGAGGGTGTATCGGAAAAACAGGATGACGTAAAGAAAAGTATGCAGTTCCCTCACTATATGTGAGGGTGTATCGACGAAACTGCCGGGGATGTGGAAAATTACAGCGTTCCCTCACTATACGTGAGGGTGTATCACGCCGTCAGATAGTAGGAAAAACAGAGGCGGAGTTCCCCCACTATACGTGAGGGTGTATCGATGAACTCAAAATCAAGCTTCGGGTTCTCTTCGTTTCCTCACTATACGTGAGGGTGTATCATAACGCTGCCGACGGACGAGTATGGCAGCTACGTTCCCTCATTATACGTGAGGGTGTATCATCCGGCGCCGGCTGGATTTGCCTGACGGTTAGGTTCCCTCACTATATATGAGGGTGTATCGACTGGAAAAAGACTGGACATTTTACTTCAATTGTTCCCTCACTATACGTGAGGGTATATTAAATAGCCGATATTTTATATCGGCTGTTTTTTATTTTTCAATACATATAAAAAATATCTTATTTTTCAGCATATTAAATATAAATAAAAAATAGGAGGAAATGCAATGTTTGTTATTCATTTAGAACACGCACCAGACAGTATCCGCGGTGAATTATCGTTATTCTCTCAGGAGATTGCCCCATTCACATTCGTCTCTAGCGCATCAGCCAAGACGCGTGACAGATTATGGGAGGACATTGTTAATATTGATGGTATCTCGGCCATTTTGATATATACAGATAAAAACGAACAACAATACAGCGTAAAAAAAATTGGTTATCCATCATACGAATTTGAAAATTTTGATGGTCTGCAGCTGATTGTAAAACCTGAAAACGCGTTGACAAAATTGATAGCAGAAAAATTATGGGCAAAACTAAATCCAAAAAAATCATTAATTGACCATATGTTAGAGACCGGAATTGTTGCCGAGTGTTTGATGAATGGACTTTTTAAACCGCTGGTCAATAGACTCGTTGAATTAGCCGGAATTAATGAGCCTGTTTTAAAACAGCAAATCATTTTTATTTGTGCAATGCATGATATTGGTAAAGCGCACCCGGTTTTCCAGGGGCGAGACGTTGAGACAAACGAGATGTTGAGGGGGTATGAACTGAATCAGGAAACAGTATCTACGATGTTCAGACATGAGGAATATGCGGAAGAAATGATAAAACGAACACATTTATTCGGGTTTGATACAGATAAACGCAGTGAAATGATAATTCGTCAAATAATCAGCTTGCATCACCAAAAAGAAAAGGAGAGAAAGAAAGAAGATTTTATGCCGATAAAATCCAAAATCGTTGAACGCTGGAGCAATATCCAAAAATATATTTATAATTACATCAAAGAGATTTTTCCGTGCGAAAAAATCGAATTTCCAAATATTGTATTTGATGACCCTGAGGTTGGTTTTGTTGTGGAAAACGGAATATTGGGAATTCTTATTGCGTCTGACTGGATTGCGTCAAATAATGAGGCAATGGACAACAAAACGATTAAAGATTTTTCTGATGTTGGACAATATTTAGATTGGAAAAAGAGGGTCGTAACAGCATTTTTATTTGGCGAAAATTTAACACGTTCAGCATTTCCGGATGTTCGTTCATTTGACAGTCTGTTTCATTTCGGAGATGGTCGCCCGGTACAGCGTGACGTTGTTGATATAATGCAGAAAAACAATATCAAATTAATGCTGATTGAATCCGGCTGCGGCTCTGGCAAAACTGAGGCTGCACTATATGCCGCATCAGTCTTAGGCAATAAAAACGGATTGTCTGGAATTTATATGGGATTGCCAACAGGCACTTCTGCTGAGGCTATTCAGGGCAGAGTTGATGATTTTTTGACTGAGTTACAGATGCGAAAAACAAAATTGTATACGTCAAAATCTATGCTATTGAGGGAAAATAATACTGAACCGTCATGGACAGATGTCTCACGGCAGAGATTATTAACTCCATCCGCTGTCGGGACAGTTGACCAGGTAATGACTGCTGCCAGGCTGGTGAGATTTGAGAGCGTCAGAATGGCCGGACTGTCGTCCAAAGTGTTAATTATTGATGAAATCCATGCATATGATGCATATATGATTACGGTCATTGAGCGGTTATTGCAGATTTGTAATGTTCTCGGAATTCCCGTTATTTTGTTATCTGCGACATTGCCAGTATCAACAAAAAGAAAATTATTTTCAACAATAATTGATGAATCAGATATTGATATGCATAGTGGCTATCCGCTGATTTCATATGTAACAACTGATAATGAATTTTATGAATGCCAGTCCGAATCATATGAACCAGATAAAAATATTGAATGTGAATCATTGCCGATTCTGAATGATTACGAGTCAATCGCAGAGCTGGCTGTAAAAAACGTGGAGTGTGGTGGTTGTGAGTGTGTCATCATGAATACCGTCTCTGATGCAATCAATGTGTATGATAGTATTAAAAAAATTGCTGATGATAATTACAACGTTATCCTGTATCATGCGCGTATGCCAGAAACAACAAAAGACGAAAGAATAAAAAAGATTTTAAAATGGTGTGGAAAAAACAGAAGCGAGAGACCGGAGCGAGCAATCATTGTTGGAACGCAGGTACTAGAGCAGTCAATTGATATTGATGTTGATTATATGATAACAGCAATCTGTCCGGTTGACCTATTGCTACAGAGAATCGGGCGATATCATCGTCACGGTGATGAGGGAACAATTCGTGAGCATATGGATGTAAAAAATGTTGTGCAGGTTTTGGTTCCTGATGCAGATGATGATGCGGAATATGGCGGGACTGGTCACGTATATAAACCATGCTATTTGGATGCAACGCGCCAGGTGATAGTAGAGCGCCATATATTGCAGATACCATCATGCACGCCAGAGATTATCAATCGCGTGTATGAATCGGCAGACATCAAGACCGTGACAGAGGATAGAATCAAAAATGCGAAATCCGATGCCGGAAACATTAACATTGAAAATGGCTTTGAGCTGTATGAAAAATGTGTGCTCGGAAAATTGTCTGATAGATATATTAATGTACGAGAGTCCGAAGAGCCGACCGTGCAGATTGCAATTCTGGATGAGAATGAAATGCAAGCGGCAAAAGAAAAAAGAAACAACAATAAGGAAAGTAATAATGAAATTGATATGATTGAGCTGTTTAAAAGAAATGTCGTGACAGTTCCAATACATTATCTGGATGGTTTTGACGAGGGAGAATATGGAACTGGAATTTTTAGAGATGTGAAAATTTTCAGCTTGAATGATATTGTTAATCCTGATGGTGATAAAAAGATTTGTGTTGATGACGAATACGGATTCAGGGTTTTGGATGTGTAAAGTTTGGTATACAAAATAAATTTTTTTAATATTTTTTACGATTTTTTGTTAACAAATGAAATTTTTCGGCATATTAAATATGTGACGAGGATGACAAAAGGCTTTTGTGTAAATTTCACAACAAGGTATTTGGAGCGGCTGAAAGCCGCGTAAATACTGAGTGTTCCCTCACTGTATGTGAGGGTGTATCGGGGTTTTTTCTTTTTTGACGGTTTAGAACCCGGTTCCCTCACTGTATGTGAGGGTGTATCGAAACAGAAACGATAAAAACAACAGCGAAATTAGTTCCCTCACTGTATGTGAGGGTGTATCGTCAAGCGAAATGAGTTTGGGCGAGACGTCAGAGTTCCCTCACTGTATGTGAGGGTGTATCTGGCGGCAGCAGTTACGGCCTGACCGAGCTGCAGTTTCCTCATTATATGTGAGGGTGTATCGCCCTCTTTGTCTGCATATAGCCATGCTTTTCGGTTCCATCATTGTATGTGAGAGTGTATCGATTTTATTGACGCTGTGGCGAAACTAGGACAGGTTCACTCATTGTCTGTGATGGTGTATCGGCAATCAACCAAGAAAGGAAACTTCGCAGCTTGTTCCATCATTATATGTGAGGCTGCACTTTGTTAATAATTATCTTTTCTGATTAACTTTGTCTTAAATTTTCTACGATTTCTGTTAGGTTTTCGCTGTTTAATATGCCGGGATTTTCGGCCTCAAACTGAACCAGCAGACGGCAGTTTTCAGCCTCCGTTTCGGTCTGTTGCTGGTATAAATTGCGTAATTCTTGGATGTTCAAATTGACAGCGCTTTCAACTAATTTTCTTGATATTTCAGGCATTGTGTCGTATCCCTGCTCTCCGTATAGCTTCTCGCATGCATCCCGGATTTCGGTAATATGAATCGGATTTTCTCTATTTTCGTTCTCCTCGATAAGTATTCCGATAATGTCAGAAAGGTCATGTTTGTATATTCGGCCTGACCTCATTTTCATTGCAATCAAGAATGCTCCTGCTATCGTTCTAACCTCAACAACATTGGAAAATGTCCGGTAATGTTTGGAGTATAGCCGCAGCATCGGAGAAAAAGACACAGTTTTTGTAAAATCGCTGTTAATCCAATTGCCAGGCAGATTTTCTTCATCGCGGATTCGGAAAATTGCATCACGCATTACATCGGGTGCCTGGATGATTGCGTCAATATCAGTACTGCTTTGGCGGAAAGAGTAGTTGACAGCGATGGCAGAACCTCCGACGAGTATGATTTCTGCTGGCATGCGGCCGGCGCTGAGTTTTTTATAGACTTTGGATAGCTTTTTCAGATATATGTCGATTGATTCTTTTGAGAATTCTTTTTGATGGTTTTTTGTATTCATTTTCTTCTCCTTTATGTATTTTATAGTTTCGTGATTCTCCTTTGTTTTAACATGCAGAATTTTTAGAAAACAAATAAAAAAAATGCCAAAAAACAATATCCCTTAATCATTTTTCAGCATATTGATATAGAGCACAAAAAAAGTAGGAAAAAATTATAATAAAGGAGAGTAGTTTAATGAGTGAGATAAATAAGTTATTGTGGTTTCTTTTAACACTATCTATTAATGGTTTGATATCTATTATTATCAGTCAGATAGATTCTAAGCGTACTTTAGAGATTTTATTTGCTGTTTTCTCAGTCATAATCTGTTTAGTATGCACTTGTTGGGTTTTCTTTGACTTCTGGAAGTAAAGTAACTAGGGTAAGGAAATATGTGGATGAGAGATTAGAAAGACATTTGTGCAATTTGCACAACGAGGTGTTTGAGGCGGCTGAAAGCCGCATAAATACTGAGTGTTCCCTCACTATACGTGAGGGTATATCGCACTGCTTTTATTTCGTGGAATGGTGTAAAGCGTTCCCTCACTATACGTGAGGGTATATCGCTCATTTTTGATGATGTGAAGGAGACAGAGCAGTTCCCTCACTATACGTGAGGGTATATCGCCCTGTATCCTCTCTGCCTCAATCGGTGTGAGGTTCCCTCACTATACGTGAGGGTATATCGCCTTAAAAATCCGCAATTCGTCATATATACAAGTTCCCTCACTATACGTGAGGGTATATCGTAATTTTCGCTGCAGAGTGTCTGTTTCAGTTTGTTCCCTCACTATACGTGAGGGTATATCGAAAAGAAATGCAAAAAAAAAGACGCAAAAATTGCGTTCCCTCATTATATGTGAGGGTATATTGGTCATTTTCGCTTCTTTCAGAATCACTCATATTAAAAATGTAAAAATATTTCAAAAAAACACAAAGAAAGGAAACCAAAAATATGAGTAATATATCTTTTCAGGATGGAGTAGTTTTCTACGAATGTTCAGCCAATGAGCTGATTGACGTTGAAATTGAAGATTACGTTGATGAGTTAGTTTTCGGAGAAAAAATGCATGACACTGTATACAATCTTCTTAACGTAAACAAATCATTCCCACAGATTAGAACAATCGTAATTGAAGAAGGAGTTGACAAAATCCAAATCTGGAATAGAACATTTCCAAATGTTAAGAAAGTGATATCTTACAACAAGAAATTTCTGTCCGGAAACGTTCTTAAAGGGCTCGGAAATTCTACCGGAAACGAAATTATCCTCTTTAATTCATTTGTTAAGAACGAATGTGAGGCGATTGATTTAAGCGAAGTTTCATGTATTAAAAGCCACGCTTTTGAAGATTGCAAATCCGGAAATATCATTAATGACGATGATGTCGTTAATTTTTGCTATGACGCATTTAAAGATTTTCATGGCATTGCCAACCTTCCGAGACTGGAGGGCGGAGGACATGTCCTCGGACATATCCTGATGGATTACCAGTATGATATACCTGATTATATTAAAACCATCAATAATACCGCTGATTTTTCAGGCAAGGCTATAAGGATTTCAGATGCTTCATTGTTATATAATATCAAAACTGCTTGTGCACCATCAAGGATTGAGCTTAGAGGAGACAAGTTTAATATCATTGAGGTTATCAATGTTATGAGAAATTTTAGACTTGAAGCGCTTGAAATATTAGACGACAATCCATACCTCAAAACAATTGATGGCATCTTATATACGAAAGATATGAGGATGCTTATCAAATGCTCAAAGAATAAAATCGGACGTGTTGAGATTCCTGATGGAGTGGAAGAAATAAGAGAAGATGCTTTTGCGTACTCCAACATATCTGAAGTTATCATGCCGGATTCAGTCAAATACATCGGTGAAAGAGTATTCTATGGATGCCGCAAGCTGACACATATAAGATACAGTAAGAACCTTACGTATATTCCGAAGGAAGCATTTTCCGGATGTAATGCCCTTGATTTGTCTCATTTGTTTGATAACGTTAAAAACATCGGAAGTCGTGTAGCAATGATATCCGGCCTGATTAATATACCTGACGGAGTTGAAAATATCGCAGAAGAAGCATTCTGCTTTAGTAATAAAGACGAAGATTCTAAAGTAATAATTCCACCATCGGTAAAAACAGTTGGGCTTAGGAGCTTTTACGGGGCAAAAAATATAACCGTTGAAACCAAAAACGGAATTCTGCCAAAAGGATTTTTCAAGGCGATTGGCTATCAGGTCTACAGTAATAATTCGTATTCAGCCATATCTGTAACCGTAGACGGCAAAACTTGCATGGTTCCTCCAGATGAGGAAAATGCCAAAACCCTTGATGTGTATTTCGAGTTCTATCCGTTCGACCCGGAAATCATATATCAGCATTACGCCGACCTGGAAACCGAAACCAGAGGCGATTTCATGGCTTTTGTGTATTTCAACAGTAAAAATATAAGAGAAAAAGAAGTTGCAAAAAAAGGTTTAAGACAAAATTCGAAAGAATATATTAACAGACTTTATTTCTACAGCAAACATCATCCCGAAGATGGGGAAAATAAGGAAAAGCTTATTAAATTTCTGTCTTACGGTTTTGCGTCAGAAGAAGCAGTCAAAAATCTTATTTGCATGATGGAAGAAAATAAGGACACTACTTTACTGGCATACGCGATAGATGCGTTGAAATATTATGATTTAAATAATGAATTTGATATTTAGCATATTTTGCCGCCGGAGTTTTCGGCGGCTTTTTGCTGCTCGGTTTTTTGGTGCGAATCCTGCGTCTTATTTTTGCGTATTTCTTTTCTCCAAAAATCCCGCATATTAACCATGTAATAAAAATTATCTAAACAAGAAAGGAAGAAAAAATTATGAGTAAATGGATTTACAAAAATTTAAAAAATCCGGAGTTTCAGACCCTCGCAGAGCAGTTTAATGTCCACCCCGCAATTATCAAAATTCTCGCAGATAGAGGAATTCAGGGTGAAGAGGCAGTGAGAGAGTACCTGGAGGCTGACATTTCCCGCGTTTCTGACGGCTCAGAGCTGACAGATATGCAGCGCGGCGTTGATATTGTCTACGACGCAGTAAAAGTAGGAAAATACATCAGAATCATGGGTGACTATGACGTGGATGGCGTCTCCAGTACATATATCCTCTACAAAGGTCTAACCGGACTTGGCGCCAAATGCGATAAGTTCATACCGCATCGTATTACAGACGGTTATGGCCTCCATGAACCGGCAATTCGTGATGCATATGATGCCGGCGTGCAGGTTATTCTGACCTGTGATAATGGTATTGCAGCTGCGAATGAAATTAAGCTGGCGAAAGAATTAGGAATAACGGTTGTAGTTACTGACCATCATGAGATTCCTTACGAAGTAAGGAACCTCTCCCCGACAGACGACTCTGCGAATGCAGAGGAGGATGGAGACGGTGAAGTCCCTTACGAAACACCAACCGAACCCGGAGATAATGAAGGCGCTCGCCACTACATCATCCCTGACGCCGATGCGGTCATTGACCCGAAACGTCCTGAAGATGACGGCGTTTTCAAAGAAATCTGCGGCGCTGTTGTTGCCTGGAAATTTATGTGGTGCCTGTATCGAAAATTCGGAAAAGAAGATGAATTCAACAATTCCGATTTTCTGGAAGTCGCATCACTCGGCACTGTCTGTGATGTAATGGAATTACAGCATGATAACCGTGCAATCGTTAAAGAAGGGCTTAAAAAAATGCAGAGCACTTCAAATATTGGCCTGCAGGCGCTGCTTGAAGTTCTTGGACTGAGAGACAAAACTCTGACCTCTTACGATTATGGTTTCAAAATCGGCCCATGTATTAATGCCGAGGGCAGACTGGATACCGCAAATGAGGCCTTTGACCTGTTGGTTGAGACTGATTATCAGAAAGCGCTCGAAAAAGCCGCTCAGATGCGAGACCTGAACGTAGAACGTCAGGAACTCACAAAAGAAGGCATGGAAGCTGCTTTCAAAATCATTGATGCAGAAATGCAGAATGATAAGGTTTTGGTTGTCTACCTCCCGGATGTCCACGAGAGTATCGCCGGCATTATCGCCGGCAAAGTCCGTGAGAAATACTGTAAACCTGCTTTCGTCCTTACAAAAGGCGACGGTGATTTTCTGAAGGGCTCTGGCCGCTCCATTGAAGCATACAGCATGTATAACAAAATGGTTGAGGTCAAGGATTTGATGCTTGGTTTCGGCGGTCATCCACTGGCAGCCGGATTATCTTTGAAAGAAGAGAATCTGGAAAAATTCCGTCAGGAACTTAATGCCCGCAGTGGTCTGACTGATGCGGATTTTATCCCGAAGGTTATGATTGACGTGATTCTGCCGGTTGACTTCCTGACACAAAGCTTCATCAAACAGCTTGAAATTCTGGAGCCATTCGGCAAAGGGAATGAAAAGCCAGTTTTCGCCCAGAGCAATGTTAGGGCAACCCGTGCTGAGATTATCGGTAAAAACAAAAACGTGCTGAAAATCACGTTCAATAGCCGAAACTGCAAAAGCGGTGTATGCTTCCATGACATTGAAGCGAAAGAGCAGCTTTTGAATCAGAATGGAAAACTGTATGACTTCAAGATGCTGTATTACCCGACACTCAATGAGTGGAATGGTGTGACCAGCATTCAAGCGAATATTCAGGATATCTGTTAATTTTGGATTGATACCGGCGGCTTCGCCGCCGGAGAAAGGAAAAAATAATGAGAAAAGAAACAAAAACTACTGAACCTGCAAACACTGATAGAAAATGCCAGGACTGCAAACTGCTTCCATTTTTGGTTGAGTTTTTCTTTGGAGTGGAGGTAATCTTTGCAATACGTTTACGCGCTACCTGGATGGTTGATTACAAAAACAGTAACGGAGACATATACAGCGTGTATTGGCAGTTCAGCCTGAAAGACCCTTGGCTGCTTCCTAAATATGACCCTAATTTTTGTAGTGGTCCACTATATGGATGGTTGTTTTTCTACTTTGGAAAAAAGAGAGAAAAATAAATTTTCTAAAAGAGAAAGGTGGAAAAATATGATTATGAATCCTAAAATCGGAGATTACATATGGTTTATCTGTCGATGGACAGATTTGCCTGTTCTCGGACAGGTAACAAGCCTAAAAATAGACCCTGCAAATAAGAACTTTCCATATGAAAGACCTTACGCAGAGGTTGATTGGTATAATGGAGAAAATCCATCAGAGCCAGGCCCATGGTGCGGCAGTACATCTGTATTGTTAAAAGACTTGTATAAAACAAAACAGGAATTGCTTGATTCCATTAAATTCTCCACAACTCGATAACAATATGCCGGCAGAAAATGCCGGCATTTTTTTCTGAAGATTTTGCATATTGTATATGTAGCACAAAAAATAAACAAAAGAGGTGATAAATATGAAAAAGACTGTATCTCTGACATCAACAATCCTGATGACTATTTATACGGCACTGGTAACCATCCTTAATCTCGGAATATTCGCCATTGCTGCAGTTTTCGGTCATCTGTCTGGCAGCAGCCTGACGAAGGGCTGGATGGTTGATGGCACTGACCTCGGCCCGCTTGCATCCAGCACCAGCGCTATTGCATCAGCAATGATACTTGTGGTTGCTTTTGTATTGCTGATTCTTACAATCACGCTTATTGTTGCGACGGTATTGTCTTACAAATTTATCGGCAGCGGTAAGTTTAAGAATGATGCCTGGATGAAAATCGTAATCTTTGGAATCTCACTCCTTGGATTCGTGTTCACAACAAACAGCTATGGGTTTATGGCGTTTTGTGAAGCTGTATTCCTGGCTATACCGATAGGACTGTCTGTTGTTGTTCTTTGCGATGACAGCGATGACAACGAAGAAGAGCCAAAAGCAATAAAAGAAGCTGAAAAAGAAACCATAAAAGAACCAGAAGCAAATGGTGAAAAAGAAGAAGAAAAAGAATCAGAAATCTAATTGCAGGTAATTTAAAAAAAACAGCGAAAAATTTCGCTGTTTTTTTGCGTCTCCAAAAAGAATTGCAGAATCCATTCCGACTTAAAAAAATTCAGCATATTAAATATGGCGAAGTTGAAAAACCCGCAAAAAATTATCGCTTTAAAAAAATCTAAGCCATAGAGAGATAACAGCAAAATCGCTGAAATATTTTTTCAAGAAAGGAACTTCTACTATGGATAGATTCAACATTACAAAACGAATTGGGGAAAATTTTGTCACATCAAATATCGAAGGCGGAGAGTTCAGTTATGTACAGGCTGCAGGTTCTAAATCTGCACTGATGGAAGCTCTGCCGAATAACCAGATAAAGCACTTTAAGGTTGATATCAGGTTTTTGGATGAGAATTTCGTCGTACTGGTGGAAACAAAACAGCAGTTCAAAGACAGCGATAAGCTTCAGCTTGCAGAGTATGTCGCAGAAGAAAAAGCGTTATTCCCAGGACACAAAATCATAGCAATTCTTGCCAATACAGTTAACGACAAAATCAGAGTCTGGAAAGACCAGATAAATGATGAGCACGAGTTCAAGAAGGAGACGGTAATAGACAGTATGGAACACTACAAGAAAATATTTACATATAAAAATACAAATAACAGAGAACAGGTACAGAAAAGTGCAGTTGTATTAAATGATATGCTGCATGCGAAAAATATCAACGAGAGAACCAGAAGTCAGCTTGGAGGAACAATCCTTTTATATATTCAGGACGTACTAAAAAAGCATGGTATATCTGACCTTAACGATTCAGAAGTACAAGGCCTGCATGACTACTGGTGCAGTCTGTCAGCAAAACAAATCTGCAGTGGAATTCAGGAAACAATGGAATCTCTGCTTGAAGGAGCAGCTGATAAAGAGATTAAACTGAAACTTACATACGGCAATATTGTATCAAACCAGGCGGTAAAAAATCTTAGCGCTGCTGACTGGGTAGAAATTTTAATGTTTATGACAACAAACATATATACATATATTGACACAGAGACAACAGAAGGACAGGATATTTTAAATCAGTTCTTCACAACATTCAATAAGTATGTTGGAAAGGCAGATAAAAATCAGGCTTACACTCCAGACCATATTGGTGACTGGATGACATCTATGCTTAATCTGAACAAAGACAGTATCATTGTAGACCCGACCTGCGGAAGCGGTTCATTCCTGATTCAAGCATCAGTTAAAGAGCTTAATGCCTGCAGTCTGAACGTAACAGAAAATGAAACAAAAAATAACGAAAAAAAAGTAAGAACCAAAAATATCCATGGTATTGAAAACGAAGAAATTGCATATGGTCTTGCCGTAACAAATATGCTGCTTCATGGTATTAGCACTGACAATATCAAATTCGGAAGCACATTTGATTATTTTGAGTATCTTGTAAATCTTGGTGCTGACGCTTACATAATGAATCCTCCATATAATGCAAAGCCAATGACTATCCCCGAAGAGTATAAAAACAAATGGGGAACATCAAAAAACGCAAAAGAAGACCCAACAAAAGGTCTCGTCTTTATCCAGCTTATGTCGGATGTGGTAAAAGAAAGAAACCGGAGATTGTTAGAAAAAGGTTTAAAACCGGAGACTGCAAAACTGGTAGTTCTGGTACCTGTATCAACTGCCATCGGAAGCAGTAATATACTAAAAGCAGCCAAAAGCGCATTACTAAAAGATAATACACTTGATGCAGTATTCACAATGCCGGATGATATGTTTTATCCAGGAGCTTCAGTCTCTTCCTGCTGCATGGTATTCACCCTTGGACAGCCCCATGTGAATGCTGATGATTCTGTTATAAAAACGTTTTTGGGATACTTTAAGAACGACTGCCATACAAAAAGAAAAAATGGTGGAAGGGTAGAGATGTATGATAAGAATGGCAAAAGCATGTGGAAAGAAACAAAAGAAAAATGGCTTTCATTATATAAGAATAAAGAAGTAGAGCCAGGCTTATCAGCAACAGCCACACTAGGCGAAGAAGACGAGTGGCTGTGTGAAGCATACATGGATGCTGATGTTTCTAAGCTGAAAAAAAATGATTTTTTGAAATCCATCAACAACTTCCTTGGAAGTAAAACTACATACGGCAATGTGCTTGATGTCGTTAATCTGGTAAATACTCTTAAAGATAACAAAGAAGACATTGAATTGACAGATACTAAGACATGGAAACCATTCAAGGTAAAAGATATCTTTAAAAATATAGAAAAAGGAAAATGTGCTAATGCTTCTGCTCTGGCAGATGGGGATGATATCGCTTATATTGGAGCAAAATGGAAGGATAATGGTGTTATGAAGTTTTGTGACAAAGAAAGTAATACGGACATTATCAGCACGGGAAACTGTATTGCTATGATTGGACAGGGCCAGGGCTCTGCAGGATATGCGATGTATATGGAAAATGATTTTATTGGAGCGACATCATTAAACCTTGGCTATGCAGACTGGATTAACATGTTTACAGGCTTGTTCGTATCTGCTGTATTATGCTTAGAATACGACAAATATTCATTTGGCAGAAGCTGGACCGGAAACAGGCTGCTTGAAACTGTGGTATATCTGCCTGCAATTAAGAACAGAGAAGTATATATTCCAGATTTCGAATATATGGAAAAATATATGAAAAATATATTATTTTAATGCAAAAGAACAGCGAAAAGATTCGCTGTTTTTTTTGCATATTGTATATGTAGTAAACAAACAACAAAAAAAAGAGGGAAAGAAACATTGGAAAAGAAATATAAAATCAATCTCCATATTTTGGAAGCGTGCAATTTTCGATGTCTGCAATGCTTCTCAAAATTCGGGACAGAAAAATTACTGCCGGTGACGGACTGGATGAAAATCGTGGATAACTGTCTTGCCGGAGCTGATGTGAGTGAATTTAATATCGCCGGCGGCGAGCCGATGCTGTATCCGGGACTGGTAGAGCTGGCGAAATATATACGAAGCAAGGGCGTGAAGGTTTCGCTGATTACAAATGGCTCGCTGATGGACGAGAGCTGGATTAAAAACTATGCTGGCTTGTATGAGACAATCGGTTTTTCGGTTGACAGCATTAATGATGAAACAAACAGAAAGATTGGACGATGCGACAGAAACGGGAACACAATACTTGCCGGCAGGATTGTAGAGCTATGTGGGCTTATCCGGAGGTATGCTCCGGAATGCAGGATTAAAATCAATACAGTTGTTTCAGCATTAAACAAGGACGAAGTGATGTGCGATTTTATCGATGAAATTGCTGCAGACCGGTGGAAAATTTTGCGGATGAAGCCATTTCAGTATGGCAGCTTCTCAAACCTGGATATTCAGGTTTCGAATGAGGAGTTTGAGGAGTTTGTAGAGAGAAATAGAGAGAAAAATAAAGAAAAAATGGAAAAGCAAGAAGAAAAAGAAGCTGGAAAAGAAGTGAGAGCGGGAGCGGAGGCAGGGATGGAAACGGCAAGACGGAAGATTGTCGTAGAACCGGACATGAAGGCCTCGTATGTGTTAATTGATTCCAATGGATGTCTGCTGGATAATGCGGTAGATGAGATGACGCCGGTTGCGGTGTGTGACTGTTTGAGAGAGGATTTTGCAGATGGGTTAAAGAAGCTGACGCTGGACAGAAAAAGGTATGAAGCGAGATATAACTGAACAGCAATTTTCCCACATGGTATTTTTTCTGCATACTATTTTTGCAAATAAAAATTTCACACAAAGAAAGGAAAAATACTATGAAAAACAATAAAAATCTCAATCCACTCAATGACCCGGAAGTTGCAAAAATGCTTACAATGTCTCCAGAAGACCAGCTGTGGAGCTTTTTGGATGATTGCGTTCCATATGACGGAAAAGATGCTGTCCTTGTAATGATGGGCGATTTTGATATCGATGATGAGAATGAAGACGGAAATATCACGATTAACGGCGTGCCGTACTGTGCGATGATAACAGACCTGATTTTCGAAAAGAGCGAAGAAGAGCTGTTGTCAATGTCCCTGACAAAGCCATACGAAAAGTATTTCGCAATTCAGAAAGAGTGTTACACTCCGTATTTTACAGAGTGCTGCCTCCTTGATGATTACAACGATTTAACAGAAGAGCAGCAGGATTTCCTGGATGAACTCGAGACAGGAAGTGTCTTGGCTGTATCATTAAAGAAGCCAGAAGATGTTGTTTCAGTAAGAGTCGCAATTTCTTTTGTGGGATGCGGACGCGATATCCGCAAAGAAGGATGGCTAATTCCTATTGCTTATTCTAATCAGGGTTGAAACTACTGAGCCGCGCGCTTTGCGCGGCTTTTTCTTTTTGCCTGAAAAATCCGGCATATTGTATGTATAAAATACAACAGAAACCGAAAGGAGAAAAAAATATGAGTAAATTAAATACAGAAGCATTATTGGCAAAAGACAAAAACGAAAGAATGTGGTTCTTCCTGAAGGGGTGCATACCAACCGAAAGAACAAATGCAATTTTTGTAATGCTGAGTAACATCAGCCCGGATTTTGTTAACGATAATGGAGATATTGTTGTCCCAGGAATTCCGGCATGCGCGATGCTGGTAGATTTGGTGTATGTTAAAAGCGAGGAGGAACTGATTGGGCTTGGTATGCCTGCAAAGTACCTGGAAGGTATGCAAATTATCAAAGATGACCTTGAACAGTACACCACTGAATGCTACATCACCGAAAAATATGATGAGATGACAGACGGACAGAAGCAGCTTTTAAAAAACATCAACGAAACCGAAAATTGCCTGCTGACTTTACGGCAGCCGAAAGACGGAATTGCCGCCGTGTTCCACTTTGTCGGATGCGGTAAGGATATCAAACAGAAGGTATGGCTGGCTGATTCAACACTGTAAGAAAGAAAGGAGAAGGCAAAGATGACGGCTTTGTATAATTTTTTAGACAGATTCAACGAAATTTTTGGCGAGAAAGCTGAATACGAGATTAAGCCCATGCTGGACGATACTATTACCGTAAAGATGATATACAAACGGGCGCTGCCGCCGGCTCAGTTTCAGCCTAACATCCCAAACCCGTTCGACAATATCATAATGGAAGGGATTGGTTTCCCTGATGTATATGACAGGTATGCAACGGCTGAAGTTAAGGTTGAATGCTCCAGCGATGGAAAGGTTAACTTTTCAGCTAAGATTGGCGACCCGTCATTCCCGGAAGTTCTGGTAAGCGATAAACGACTGAAAAGATTTTTGGATGCGAAAGTTAAATTTTGCGGCGAGCTTCAGCAGAATACTGACAGCTTTGGCGTGTATGTAGACGTTGATGCCGATTTCGCTCGTGCGGCAATTGAAGCCGGAAAAGAGCAAGTATGGAAGCTGCAATACATGATTGCAACACACGACGACATAGATTCGTTAAAATATGCTTCGCGGCATATACTGGCAACATGCGAAACGTTGGAGATACTGAAAAAAGAATACGCCTGATATTTGCACCACGTTTTTTGCGTGGTGCTTTTTTTTGCAACGAAAAATCCTGCATATTGGATATGTAAAAACAAAAAGAAAGGAGCAAAAAAAATGCAAACAATATTAGGCTTAAAAAAAGAGTTTATCGATTCCGGATGGTGGGATATCGATGAAAGAATCAGCTCTGACGGCTGGGGAAATGGAAAAATCGGGTACACAATCTGGATTCGGCGTCCTGACTGGCACGGAAAAGCTGCCTTTTCACTGACAGGAGGGAGCGTCAAGCTGCACGCAGCGTGTGATGATGCCTTTAATGAAGCTAAGGTTATTGAAACTCTCGAGAAACTGAAAGAACTGGCTGACACCGCATGGAAAGAGTTTCCAGAAAGTGTCCCCGTACAAAATGCATTCGGGGAACTTGTTGAAGAAGTGATGGTTAAGCCGTTTGCGGAAGGCAGAGATGTACAGGAGGGATAAGCATGGCCTGGAAAGCTGAATGTAACCGCCGAAAATGGTACTGTATCCTTGGATGGGATGCGGTTTCCTGGTTCTCGGAATACAGTTACAACGAATGGCGCCGGTCGTTAACCCCGGAGCAGATTCGGAAACTGGAAGAATACGAAAGGAAGCAAAAAGAGAAAAGAGAAAAAGACTTGGAAAATGCTTTTGCTGCAATGCTGACAATGTGCAACTACATCTGGAAGCGTATGTGAACGAAAGCCAGATAGCTGGTAAAGAAAGGAGTAAACTATGAGTACTTTTGAAACAATTTATGTAATCGGTCATACAATCGGAAGCTTCTTATTGCTGATGATTCAGTTTTTGGTCGTTAAAAACTACGTTGTACCATTTGCCAAGAAAGTATATCACTTTGTTATAGATGACTACGAAGAGTTCAAACAATGGCAGGCTACAAAACGTCAGAAAGGAGAAGACAAAAATGATTAAAAAAGATATCTTATCAACCCCAAAACACGGATGGTGCAATTTCCATCTTGCAGACGAAGAGAAGGAATTCAATGCAGCGTTAAGTTATCTTACAGACGTAATGTACGATACCTTAAAGATGTGCCTGGCTTATCTCCAGACCGGCGCCGGCGCCGCTGCCGTAATGTATGACAGAGAAGGCGAAGGAACATTTCTTTTTGTAATTTCAGACTACGATGTTTATATTCTGGATGAAAACCTGACTGGCGGCATGGTACATTTTGAAAACCTGCGGGCAGACGATATCTGTGAAAACATCCTTGGCTGCTATTATGCTGACACTATCGGCTGGCTAAACTTTGCAAACATGAACGAACAGAGCGAAAAAGAATACGAAAAATACGAGAAAGGAGAGGCTGCTGAAGTTCATGGGATGGTTAAGGAAATCATAAGACTTCTGAACGAGAGAACTGGAAGGAAGAGCAAGTGGACTGAAATCCGGTGCGATTTCTTTGATGAGGAAGAAAAATACTGGCTCGTGGATGCCTGGAAAACAGGAAATGATAACGAAGAAGGCGAGGTAATCGCTAAGATTTCTGAATCCGGAGAAGTTGTTTATCTTGATGTGGAAGCCAAAGATGATGAATATGCGAAAGAAATGATTAGTGAAAAACTGAAAGATTTGGCTTGAAAAATGCATTTTGCCCTGGAAAAAATCTGGGGCTTTTGTTTTGCTGAAAAAAATCCGACAAAAATTTGCGTATACCGGAAAATCTGGTATAATATTATACAAGAGATGAGGAAAGAAAAATTTCCTCGATACATAAGACGGATTCGCCGTCGAAATTCCTTTCTTTGTTAAAAAATCCTGTCGCTTGGATGTAATCCTTGCGGCGGGGTTTTTGTTTTTGTGGGAAAATGGCATATTAAATTTGAAACAAAATTTTTGCAGTTAAAAAATACTGCAGTGTTAAACAAAGAAAGGGAAGAAAATATGAAAAATTTTTTAAGGAATATGGCATCATTAATTATTGCAGTTGCCATGAATATGGCAGCATTGATTATTGCAGTTGCCATGGTTGCATTGATTATTGTAGTTGCCATGATTGCACTTTTTATCACGGTTGTATGGATGAACAAGATGGGTCTTAATTAAGAGAGCCATTATCATTCTGGCATACACTGCAATTGTCGGAATGGTTGCACTTCTGCTCCATTTGTCTAACTAATAAAAAAGATAAGTAAGACGGCAAAGCCGTCTTTTTTTGTTTTTGTGGGGAAATGGCATGTTAAATGTGTACAAAATTTGCATATGATGCATACAAAGAAAGGGAAAAGAATATGGAAACAACAAAAGAAATCAGAAAAGTAAACGGAAAACAGTATATGACAATTAACGCAATTGCTGAAGCCAGCGGTATTGCTCGCGATTCTCTGACAAACAGGTTTTACAGATTCAAAAAAGAGTATCCGGAACATACTTGTCACTTTGGTTCCAAAATACCAGTGTACTACGATGAGTATGTTTTGCACCTGCTTGTAAAAAGCACCAGGATACGTCCAATTCGTGTCATCGAAGATATGGACAAGTATGAAAAATTCTACAAAACATACAAAAGCAAAACTTATGAGGTCGTTGATGCTGAGCAAACAGATTTCATTCTTGATGAAACAGCTCCGGTCAACAAAGCAGCAAAGAAGAACAAGAAGAAGCATGATTCCAAGACTGAACAGCAGAAAGTTATCAATTCCAGGGAGGAAGCGCTTTCTAAACTTGTCCAGAAACAGAATTACGAAATTGCGGAGTTAAAAGGTAAAATTGCAGACCTTACAGCACAGAATGCAAAGCTGACATTGTCTTTACAAGAACAGAAGCCAGATGCTGAATTAAATGCAAAATATGTTGCTCTGCAGGAAAAGTATCTGAAAAACACAGAACGCTTTGCTGAAAAGATTTACCAGATGGCAAATATTATTTCTGGATTTGCAGAACATAAACCATCTGAAATTTCAGGTTCTAATCTCAACGATGTTTTTGTTGGCTGATGTGTTTCGACTATTTAAGAGAATCCTTTCAGGATTCTCTTTTTTTATATTTTTTGCAAAAATTCATATTAAACACGAAACAAAGTTTTTGCAGTTAAAAATGCTGCAGGGTTAAAGAAAGAGAGGAATAAGATTATGGCAAACACAACAGTTAAAACTTCAAGAGAAATCAGACAGCACGAAGGCAGAAAGTACATGACAACCAAAGGTATCGCTGAAATGAGCGGAATCGCCTACGGTGCACTGACAAGCAGGCTGTATCGCATGAAACAGGAGCACCCGGACCACGTTCATTACTTCGCTGATGAGGTACCAGCATACTATGATGAGTTCGCTTTTCGGTATATCGTCAAAGATATCAAAAAGCATCCGGTATACCGAATCAACAACCAGCAGAAGTACGAAAAATTCAAACAACTGTATGGTGAACAGAAAGGTCAGGATGCTATGAAGCCAACTGCTGCTGCGATGGTTAAGCCAGCTGAAACGGTTGTACGTCAGTCAAAGATGACCGCTGATGAAGTCAAATCAAGCAAGGAAAAGGCTTCAAAGACAAACGAAGCGACTTTGTTGAAAATCGCAAAGGAGCAGGCGGCCGAGATTGAGAAGTTGAAAGCTGAACTGTCAAGTGCTAAGCAGACTCTTGAAGCTAAAGATGCTGAATACACTAAGCTTAAGGCAGAATATAGTGCTCTGCAGACAAAGTACGTAATGAGCGCCGAGCTCTTTGCTGAACGCGTCTACAAAATGGCTATATCTTCAAAGCCTGATTTCTCAGCTGATGATTCAGACTGCGGAAACATTGTAACTATCAAGAACAGCTGATACAATACAACAAGAAAGCCTACCAGACTTTCTTGTTTTTTTGTTGTCCAAAAAAATCCGATAAAAATTTGCAGTCTCCGGAAAATCTGGTATACTATATACAAGAGATGAGGAAAAAGCATTTCCTCAGTACATAAGACGGATTCGCCGTCGAAATTCCTTTCTTTGTTAAGAAATCCCGTCGCCTGGATACAGTCCTTGCGGCGGGGTTTTTGTTTTTGTAAAGATTTAACAACCAATGTTGCAGGGATAAGAAAGAGAAGAATAAGATTATAACAAACACAATAGCAAAGATATCAAAAAAAATCAGAATTAACAGCCAGAAATTCTAGCTGTTTTTTAGTAGTTAAAATTTTCTGCATATTGCAAATATAAATAATTTTTACCAAGAAAGGAAAAAAAATATGAAAAAAGCAATGATTATCGCAGTTACTATTTGTGTAGTTCTATCTGGATGTATATTCGTATTTAATACAGCATCTATCCAGAGAGAGATAAAATCTTGGCGTAGCGAAATCGATGGCGGATTGGAAAGGACCGTAACAGTTTACGACTATAATGGTAAAGAAATCCGCCACTGGACAGGAAAGTTTGACGTTTCCGAATCAGAGAGTGAAACATATTTCGATGATGAAGATGGAAAACGTGTTGTCATTCATGGTGGTATCGTAATCAACGAAGAACAGTAACGCAGTTTCAAAAAAAGAGACTCTTTGAGGCTCTTTTTTTGTTGCAAAAATCGGCATACTGAAGAAAATACAAAAAGAGAGGAGACATAATCTTATGACAAATTCTATCATGCCAAGAAATCCCGTGGAGGGATTTCTTTTTTTTGTACTCTTTCTGAAAAAAATTCAGCATATTGTATATGTAACAAAAAAAACAAAAAGGAGGAATTAAAAATGGGATACATTAAAGTTCAGACCGTGTGTTTGGTAATCATCGCGATTGCTGCGGTCAAGTACCTGCTACCGGATATCAGGAAGCTCTGCCGTATGATTGGGGGAGAAGAAAGAAAAAAGGTTGAAAAAGAACCTGTAAAAGAACCTGTAGCTGAACCGAAAAATCAGGAAAAGAAAGACAATCCAAACCAGTTCCCTGATTGGGAAGAAAAAAAAGAAAAATAAGAAAAAAAATGCAAAAAAAGCGTTTCTTTTTTGTGTGGATTTGTCATATTGGTAATATCTTAAAAAAAGACAGGAGGCAAAAAAAATGAAGAAAACAAACAAAGCTAACTTCAAAAAAATTGTAGGAGGTGTGCTTGCTGCGGTGATGGCGGCTGCGATGGTAGCAACTGCTGTAATCCCGGCTTTTGCGGCTGATGATATTCCTGTAGCTGAAGAGGTACCGGAAGGTGTTTCTGCTGCGGCTGCGGCAACTGCGAAAAAGAAAAATGTGTCAATCGTGGTTGCAAAGCAGGTGAAGATGAAAGACGAAGATGTCTATCTTGGCGCCACCCCGGCTAAGAAAGGTAAGGCAAAAATCACTAATTCCAATAGCAAAGTTGGAAGAGTGACTACTTACAAACAGAAGGGCAGCAGCCTGGTATGGTATTACTTTAAGCCAAAGGCTGTCGGCAAAACAACAGTTACAATCAAAGCTGGAAAAACTGTTCTGAAAAGAAAAATTACTGTTGTAAAATATCAGAACCCTGTGGCTTCTATGAAAATCGGAAATGCAAAAATTTCAAATAAGAATTTCAAGAAGAGTGACACCGTTTCTTTAAGTTATAACAAGTACAAAAAAGGCGGAAAACTGATTGTGACACCGAACAGAGGCTTTCAGCTTGCTTATGCGAGTGCTGTGAATAAAGCCGGCGCTGAGATTGAGTATATCAATGCTTACGGCAATATCAAACCGCGCGGCGGCAAGGGAAATTATATCTTAATGCTGAGATTCCAGAATATGGTAACCGGCGTTACATATAATACCAGAGTAATTTTTAAATAATGAAAGATAACAGCCCTGCGAAAATGCGGGGCTGTTTTTTTTGATTTTTTTTGCAAAAAGTGTTACATTTTTTGGATTATTTGGCATATTAAATATAACCGGCTGAAAGACCGGGGATAAGACCTACAATCTTATCTATTACATTTGCCAGCGGAAGTAGGAACCGATTGGCATACGCGAGCACAGCTCGCGATTTCGTTTATACCTCCAATGCCCGCTTTGCCTGAAAAAATGGCCGGCGAGTGGCTGCCGCGTCCTGCGGCATATCGTCCGGCGGGCATAAAAAAATAATAAAAAATTTTTTTTAAAAATCGGAAAAAGCGTTACACTTTTTAAATTATTTAGCATATTATATATGAACAAAAAAATCGGCAAAGAAAATGAAAAACAGAACGCTGAGTCTGCGTAACCAAACCTGGTTTGGCGGAGCGAAGATAGGCGTATATACATTATCATAATGGCGCGTAAAACTGCGGCCAATCTAAATACGCATCACTTAGATTTGCGTATTTAGTTGTCCGTCAAATGTAAGCGCAGAGATTTTGTAAAGGTAATCCCCGTAACAGTGGATAGAGGGATAGTGTTAGTCCTGCGAGGCGAATTTGGCCTCGCTAAGAAGCCGCGGTCAACCTTTGATAACTCCCCGGTTTTGCCGGAGTCGTTACCAGATTTCAATGGTTGCCCGTCGGTCAATCACGTTTACGGTTACTTCTTCTTTTGTGTTAAAAAGGCTGTGATTCCTTGTATCGGTGGCGATAAGAAGGCATGTTTTATACTGAAGGCGCGCTCAGTTTGCCAGTTCGGCCGGGCAATATGGGATTTCTGATTTACCGTAACAGTTACTCGATTTTTTTGGGATATATGCGATGGCGGCAAGTCCCGCAAGGGATGGTGGCTTGGTTACTCCTTAATTAATTGGAAAAAGATTACTGTTTTTTACGGGAAGTCCCCGCGAAGTACCGCCCTGGATTTTCAGGGTGTATGGCAGCACGGCACGCAGTGCCGGGCGTATATACCGAGCCGGATACTTGCTATTGCAGTTCAACGTTCTCGTAATGAACCTCCTTTGTAATTATTATCGACGGGCGAGAAACCTCCGCCCGCTCAGCATCGCAGACTTTCGTCTGCCTCGCACGCACGTCGTGCTGGTACACGCGAGCATAGCTCGCGGTATCATTTGGGTTAGAATTAAAAAAAGCAAAATACACTTTTGTGTGTTTTGCTTTTTTGCTTGTTTTTTGGTTTTCTCCTTGCTTCTTCTTATTTCCTTTTTTGTTTTTCTTTGTTTTTATTTTACATTTTTTCAGCATATTAAATTTGCAAACAAATATTTCCATTAAGGGAGGGACTTTATTATGACATTTATTTTAACAAAAACAATTATCGCAGCAATCATCATTCTTGCTGTAATGGCAGCCCTGACAATGTATAGCCTGATGGTTTATGCCTCAAAATCAAGGTCTGATTATGAACGAGCTATGGACGACGAGGAACAGATTGAATACCTTCGTTCCAGAAAGAAAAAGGCAGCTACAAAATAATATGTATAAGCATCGCGAAAAAAATCCGCGGTGCTTTTTTGTGTCATAAAAAATCCGGCATATTAAATTTGCAAACATAAAAATAAGCACAGCAAAGAAAGGAGACTTTTTTGAGATGATTTTAAAAAACCCGAAAGAATGTTTTTGCCTTCAGCAAAGACAGACATTTTTTGTACTGAACGAATTAACCGCGCCGGAATGTAAGGATGGCAGCGAACCGCTGACATTACACCATAATACTTTCAGCCGGTTTAAATTTGTTATCATAAATGCTGATAAGAAGGCAACTACATCAAATATTCCGGTAAGCGCAATTCCGGAAATTCTGGAAACTGTTAAAATGAAGAACTTTTCAAGATTTATGCCAATGCCAGTACAGGATAAAAAGGTATCTGATACGGAGGATTTATCCAATAGTATTGCATATACGACAATTATCAGCGCGGGGACATTAAAAGGTAAGAGTCCTGCCGGAGCGTTATTGGAAAATCCAAATGCGAATAAGAAGATGCTGTTGAATCAGGTGGATTGGCTTCAAAAGCATTTAGCGCAGTATCCACGGAATCAGGTTCAGATAGATGCCATCAATGAGGCGTTAAGGCTGTTTGATGCTGGTAAGCTGACTACACAGTCTGCTCCAAGCCAGCCGGTAGAAAGAACCGACAATGAGATTTACAAATCAGGAATGCGGCCTCTTATCAGACGAAAAAATAAGAACGGTAAAACATTTGTTTATGAAATAAAAATCTCATGGATTCCAGGCTCAGAAAAGCCTGTTGAAATTGAAATTAAGAACTATTTTGCCCCGGTCGTTAAGCGTGAAAACGGATTGCTTAATGTAATGGCGAAAGAAAAAGAAGAAGAAATAAAAAATGTCTTCCCTCTGACTATAAATGAATGGCTTTGGTTAGACCACATTCTGAATGCTCAGATGAGGACATTTGAAGATATGAATGCAGCACGGTTATATAAAATTGCTAAAGATGAAGAATGGGCAAATAAGAGTGCTGCGACAGCTCAGCCTTCTTCTCATTAAACATAACAGGAGGCAAATGTAAAATGAATAAATATCTGGAAATGCGAAGTATCTGTCTCATAGAGCCAGAAACTGAAGAGTTTGTCCAGGTAACATATCTTTGTGACCTTGATTCAAATATGTATGAAGATGAGATTCTTGATACATGCGGAGGACTTAGAAATGTAGGAATGGCGAACGATAAAGAATTCATGGCTCTCGGCCTTTATCCGGTATCTTTATACTATGAAAAGGAAGGGAAGACCATGCGGGCGCGAGAAAACTCAATGAGTGAGTTTGAACTCGTGGAAGATAATATATACAGACCAAACACAGATGGCATAAACCTTCTGTGCAGGATTAAACATCTTAAAAAGAAAAGACAGCAGGCTGCGTGAAATACGCGCCTGTTTTTTTTTGTGCAATTTTTTTTAAAATTTTTCCGAAAAAAGTGACAAATTTTTGTTTGGATTCGGCATATTGATTTTGTAAATAAAATTGAAAGGAGAAAAAGGAGCACCTTTTGGATGGAAAATAAAAAGATATGCTTCCTTGATACGGAATTTAACGCGACAAGTTACGCAGACCAGAATGACGGATACCAGGAGATAACAGAGATTGGAGCGGTTGTCTTTCAGGACGGGAAAGTAGTTGACACGTTTCAGCGTTTCTGCCGGCTTAAGGAAGGACACAGACTGACAAAAAGATGTAAAAAAATAACCGGAATCACGCAGGAAGTTCTAAATAAAAACGGCATCCGGTTTAATGATGCCATGAAAGAATTTCGTGAATTCCTGGATAAACATAACCTCAAAAGAGTATATGCATTCGGCAACGCCGATGCGATAGAGATGAGGACGACCGCAAAGCTGAACGGTGCAGACGCCGGCATTTATGAAACCATCAAGATGATATATAACATATACCCGAAATTTCAGAAGCAGCTTGACCTGCATTATGTATTTTCGCTTATGGATATCTGCCGGATATGTAATGTAGACCATGGCGCCGAAGGGCGTGCACATTCAGCAATGAATGATGCAGAAGACACCGGACTTGCGTTCTTTAACATGAAACGGAATAAAATCAATCTGCCGTTACTTAAAGAAATCAATACTCATAAATATAACGTAGGCATTTACAGGGATAAGCGCTCTGTAAAAATGGCTAATATCAAACGGCCTCCGGTCGTGACAGCCGCTTTTATAAATGATATTGAGACAGTCTTTGACAACGCCAGGGAGATTCTAAACGAACCAATCGTACGCGCTCTGCATGATGACATGATGAGGGTTATGGGACGGCCTGACCTGGAACATGGCGAAGACGGGCTGTAAAAAATATACAGAAAGGATATAGGAAATGGGTAACAAATTATATAAACCTAAAAATAAGAGAAAAAAAGAAAATTTAAAGATGATTGACAGGCTGGAGATTAGTGGTGTAACAATCGCAGCTATTGCACTGCTTGGATGGTCAGGGTATTCTATCGCAAACACATTCATCCCGCAGCCTGAGACGCCGGTGTATGAAGTCAACGTTGACAGCGTGTCTGATTATATGGATAACCTTGATTCCGAAGTTGAGGAGGCAGAGGCTACACCGACACCAACAACCACACCGGCACCAACTAGTACACCAGTACCGACAAAAGAGCCGACTAAGACTCCGGCGCCGACAAAAATGCCGAAAAAGAAAGTAAAAAAAGAAGAGAAGAAAGCAGAACCAACTCCGGCAGAAGCAGCAACGACACCAGCAGCCGAAACCCCGGCAACTGAAACTCCTGCCCCGGAAACACCTGCAGCTGAAACACCAGCAGCTGAAACTCCTGCTCCGGAAACACCAGCAGCAGAGACACCAGCCACGGCAGCTACATATGTAACAAATGACACTGTAAACTTCAGGACAAACCCCGACAAGTCATCTACCGTAATCGGAATGATTGGCAACGATGTACAGCTGACAGTTCTTGAAGACCAGACTTCACATCCCGGCTGGTATAAGATTTCAAGAAACGGCTCCGAGGGTTATGTTTCAGCAGATTTTGTAACGACAAAATGAGAAAGGGAAAAATGATGAAAAAAATTAAGAAACTTGGAATTACCGCATTGGCTGCTGTACTTGTTGTGAGTGCCGCCGGATGCGGAAAAAAGGAAGAAAAAGTATACAAAAACAGTGATATCGTGATGTCTGTTAAGGACAAGAATGGCGATAAACTAAAGATTGATTATGCGACAGCATGCACCTATTTACGAATCATGCAGGCGGAAGCTTACAGCTACATGAGCTCTCTGTCAAGCCAGTCTAACGCCGGAGCTTCTGATGATGTATGGTCTGAGGCAGTGCCGGGCGATGATGCAGAGTATGACACATACGGCGAGCAGTTCAAGGGCGAGTCCCTGGATACATTAAAGACAATGATTTTAAGCGAAGCAAATCAGGATGAATACAATGTAGAGTTTACTGACGAAGACCAGGAAAAATGTGATGAAGTTGCAAAGAAATTTATGCAGGATAATTCAGACCAGAGTGCTGAGGCTATGCATGCAAGCGAGAAATCTGTTTCAAACGTTTTAAGGCTGTGGACAATTGAGGAGAGAGTGAGAGCCCAGATTATCAAAGAGGCTGACACGGAAGTAACCGATGAGGAAGCCGGCCAGACTACATTCAATTATGCAATCGTTTATAAAAAAGAAGTTGATGACCCGGAGAAGAAAGCAAAAGAGCTTGTTGATGCTATGAAAGACAGCACGGACTTTGAGACGGCTGCAAGCAATGCAAAGTTAACAGCCCAGACCGTTACTTTCACAACAAACGACCCGGAATATGATGATTATGACAAAACCATGATTGAAAATGCCGAGAAGCTGAAAGACGGCGAGTGTGACACTTACGAAAACAAGGACGGTAACATCGTTGTACTGTATATGAAAGCCGTAAACGATAAGGAGGCAACTGAAAGCCATAAAGATTCAGTCATCAGTCAGAGAAAGTCAGACCTCTACGAAGATACCGTTGACGGCTGGAAAGATGACAGCCAGGTTATCGTAAATAAAATGGCTTGGGACTCCATCAAGACAGATAAGAATGAGGTATTCACTGAAAAGCAGACAGACGACAACACAACCGCGAACACAACCGTTGATGGTGACGACAGCAGTACAACTGTTGACGTGACAGCTGATGATGGCGGTGATGTCGGCGATGTCGATATCTCTTCCGGAGATAGCAAAGAAGAAAGTGAAAGCAGCAATGCCGAAGAAGAGAACGGCGATACTGATGAGGCTGATAAAGATGGAGAGCAGGAAGAAAACACTGAAAAAGAAAGCTCTGAAAAATAAAAAAGAAAACATGCAGGAAAGTAACATATATACAATCATGCATTGCCGGCTTGCAAGACTGTATCTGTCAGGAAATGATGTCTTATCGCTTCCTGACGATACAGAAATCCTTGTAAACGTATGCCGTATATACACGCAGCTTGCGGATTCCACTTCTGCGCTGTATGCAATGGAAAAAGACCGGCAAGACTGCAGACATGCGAAATATGTCAATAGTTACAACTGCTGCAAAAAAGTCCTTGACAGGATGGAAGAACAAAACCAAGCAGAACGAATGTTCATAAAAATAACAGTAAAAGAAGCAAAACAGTGCTTCTGCAACATAAAAAATTTACCTGCGAACTCATTTCGCAGAAAGGAGAAAAAATGACAGTTAGAGAAATGATTGGGCTTGATGAGGCAGCCCTTAATGCGGAGCTTGATGCGGCAATCAGCCGTGTGAAAAAATTAAACAATAATGTTGATGAGATGGGTGACAACAGGGCAGACCATTCATGCCAGTATTTCTGTGCAAAAGACGGTGAGACCCCGGCGGAGTGCAGCCAGATGAATGCGCTGTACTGTAAGATTGGCGAATGTCCATTAAGAAAAGAACTGAGAACACGCCCGGCATGATTTTTTTAACAACACGCAAAATTTGCCAATGCTATTAAGTTAAGGGATTTTGGCAGCTTCAGCTGTCAAAGTCCTTTAATTTAAAAAACATTGACACGATTTTTTTCAAAGGGATTTCGTAACATTTGTTGCGAATGAACCGAGAAGATACTAATACCCCATGCACCAAGCGCTCTTGTACAGGTGCTTGCTCTGCTTCAAGTGTTAGTGATACTTCGAGTACAAGTACAACTTATTAGGTTGTACAGCGACATCTCTTCGGAGATGATTTACAATCTGGTTTCCACCAGAGAAAGGAGCTTTATGAAACAAAAGAAACAAAAAGTAATGGTTTACATTCTTAATAAGAAAGGCAAACCACTTATGCCAACAACTCGTTGCGGGCATGTCAGAAAATTATTGAACAGTAAGAAAGCTGTTGTCGTTAACAGTAATCCATTTACTATCAGACTGAAATATGATACACCAAACGGTGTTCAGGATGTGTTTGCTGGTATTGACTCTGGCAGAGAAAATATTGGTTCTGGTGCATCCAATGAAGATGGTGATTGTCTGTATCTTGGAGAACTAAAAACATCCAACAAGTCAATCAAATTGAAGATGACTGAACGCGCTGGTTTTCGTAAAGAAAGACGCAGGCACGACAGACAAAACAAACAACGTAAGGCAAGGAAAGACCATACTGAAATTCAAAATGGTAATGCTGATATTTGTAGAACAACTATTTCTTGCAAATCAGTACAAATCTCTTATCCTGCAGCAGAAAAATCTGTAACGCATAAAATCATTCGTGGCAAAGAAGGCAAATTTGCTAATCGTCATCGTGATGAAGGCTGGATTACACCTTCTGCCAGACAGCTTGTTCAAATGCATATGAACGATTTAAAGTCTATGTGTAAAATTTTACCTATAAGTCATGTTACTCTTGAAAGAGTTGCCTTTGATTTTCAGAAGCTTGAAAATGAAAACATCAAAGTTTGGGAATATGGTAAAGGTAAACTTTATGGGTATGATTCACCTGAAGAATATATTCACGATGTCCAGAATGGTAAATGCCTTGTGTGCGGGAAACCACATATAGATTATTTACACCATATCATTCCACGCAGTAAAGGCGGTTCTGATAAAGTAAGTAATATTGCTGGTCTTTGTTATGATTGTCATTACGGGCCAATGGGTGTTCATAATTGCCAGAACACACAGGACAGATTGCCTGAATTAAAGAGTGAAGCAAATAAACAGTATAAGGTAAGTCTTCTTAATTCTGTTATGCCGGTTCTTATTGAGGAAATGGATAAATTCTGTAAAGCGAATTCTATTATGTTTTCTATCTGTGAAGGTCATGACACTGCTAAAGTAAGGGATATGTATGATTTACAAAAAGACCATTGTATTGATGGATTTGCCATATCTTTAGTTGACAGAAATGTTAAATCTGTTGATGTTATGCCTGATAGGATTTATCAGAAACAACGCTATAAGAAGAAGTCTAAGAATATTATTCAGAAGCGTAATTGTAGAGAATATTATGACGACAAAAAGCTTGTTGCAGTTAACAGGCATAAAGGAACAGACCAAAAGGCTGATTCTTTAGAAGAGTATATGAATACATATGCAGAGACACATACAACCGATGAATGCAAAAAGCATTTTGATTCATTAGTTGTAAAGCCTGCTAGAAGAACCTATACATTTCATAAGGAATGGCGTATTTGCCCGTTCCATATTGGTGATAAAGTCCGATATGAGAAAAAGAACAAAATCAAAGGCAATACGAAAGTTGATACATTTATTTGTGAAGGTATTCGTTTCGTTAAAGATGAAAACAAAGCAGAAGTTAAACATAACAAAACGAAATCTAAAAAGATGAAGTTTTGTAGAGTCCTTGAATCTGGTTGTACCCCTTATGTAGATTATAGAAAATTGGCTTTAATGTAAAGATATAGGCTATCCGAATTATATCGGGTAGCCTATTTTTTTTGTTTTGTATCACATCTGTTTTGTTATGAAATGTTTATTTTAATAGCATTGGCGAAATTTGAAAATTGCGTGTTGTTTTTTTTAAAATTTAGCATATTGTTTTTGCTGAAAAATATCAGCTCGGGATTGTATCCCGAAAAAATCTAAAAAAAAGAGGCAAAAATAATGAGAATAAAAATTTCAGAAGACGTTTCCAGGGAATATTACGAGACTGTTAAAGATATCCTGGAAAACAAAGACTTTATCAAACTTAGACTGTACACACAGCATAACACCACAAACCGGCTGCTGCATAGCCTGAATGTGTCATACCTGGCCTGGCTGATGGCAAAGAAGCTGCATTGCGATGCAGCTGCGGCTGCGAGAGCCGGTCTGCTGCATGATTTCTGTCTGTATGACTTTAAAGACGGTACACCGAACGGTGAGTTTCAGGCATTCTATCACCCGAAAGCTGCAGCAGAGAACAGTGAAGAGAGGTTTGAACTGAGTGAGAAGGAAAAGAATGCGATTTTGTCGCATATGTTCCCGCTTGGGCCGATTCCGAAGAGCAAAGAGGCATGGATTATCTCCACGGCTGACAAGGTATGCGCTTCTGCGGAGCTGTGCAGTATAGCGATTGCGCTGGCAAAACGGGGAAGAGTTGAAATTTCGCCGGCGGTGTAAAGACAAACACAAAAAAAATATACACAACACCAAAACAAAAAAACACATCCACCGAAGGTGGATGTGTTTTAATTTTGGTCATATGTAAAACATTTTTGACTTTAACAACTGACCCGGAATCCTTTAGTTAAAAGGAATTTCCTCGTCCTCTGCGAATGGCAGAGGCTCAGGCATTGGCATTGCATCAGTCGGTGCAGCAGCTGGCTGTGGAGCGGAAGGTGCAGGAGCAGAAGCAGCAGCTTCTTCGGAAGCGCGTTTACTTTCAGCGAATTCCTGGTCTTCTACAATTACTTCTGTAGTGTAGATGCGCTGGTTTTCCTGGTTTGTATAGCTGCCTGTCTGAATACGTCCGGAAATTAAAATCTTAGTTCCTTTGCGGAAATATTTTTCTGCAAATTCACCAGTCTTGCCAAACGCAACGCAGTTAATAAAATCTGCGCTCTGGCCATCATTGCCAGTGCGTCTGCGGTCAACGGCAAGTGTATATCTTACGATTGCCATACCGCTATCGTTAGCAGCATATCTTACCTCCGGGTCTCTAGTTAAACGTCCCATTAAAATTGTTTTGTTCATAATCATTTTCTCCTTTTCTTTATTTTTTTTGTTGATTTATGAATCATATATAGTATGCTTAAAAAAATCAGCGATAAAAAACGAAAATGGAAAAAATTTTTTATTTTTTAAATTGAATTTTTCACCTGTTCCATATATGCTGCAATCTTTGGTGCAGTTTCGGCAAGACCTTCTGGGTCTTCAAGGCTTAAGCGGAAGGCTTCGGCGAAATATTCCTTATTGGTATCAGTGTTTATGTCTGATAAGTCGTATTTTTCTTTTAACGCTGGAAGCTCTGCGTCATATGAGTCTGTCACTACCGGGTCGTCAGAATAGAATCTTCCCTGGTCAAATGTCTCAAAATCTATGGCATGTCCAAGCTCATGAATGACTGACGTTCCAAGTGCGTCCTGCTCTGCACGCAGATACATTTCATGAATATTGCTGCCTACACATGTAAGGCCGTCTATCAGACGCCCGCTATCTGACTTTACATCGCCCTCATATGACATCTGCGGGCTGTCAGTTACGCATATATCATATTTCTGTAAGATATTGATGTACTTTTCATCAAGCTCGTTAAATTTATCATACACAAACCCTACATACCGTGAAGCATTTTCCGAATCGCTTCTGACTGGCAGGTTATATTTATACTCTTTTGATAAATATCCGCCCCATACATAGCCTTTATCGGTTTTTGCCCACATACCGTCATCGCTTATGATGCTGACCTGTTCTCCTTTTTGGTATTTTCCTATGATTTCACTGTTTTTATCTGGCTCCTTTCTGATATTAAGATTTACAACCGCATATCCTGCTTCCTTCTGGATTTCCGGTTTCTCTGGCTCATAAACCGCTACAAGACTGATGTCTGAACATAACGGTTCTGCCGCAACTGGCATTGCAAAAAAAGAGGAGCATAAAAACAGACTTGCTGTGAATAATTGTTTTTTCACCTTTTTTCATCTCCTTTTTAGATTTCCATGTCTGCATCAAAATAACGCATTACGGATTCTTTATCTAATATGCAAAATAAAATTTTTTTTGTTCACCGAATTTAAAAGGAAGCGTCGACCCTTTATGGTCGGTTTTATTATCATTGATTTTTATCTAGCAGAGAAACTATACCTTTAATTGAATCTGTTAGATTATATTGTAGCAAAATATAAAAAAAATAAAAAAATTCAATTTCTGCGTTTCATCTTGAATTTTTTCAGCATATTAAATATGCCAGAAAAACGATAAAAGGTGGTGAAATATATGACAGAAATTGAGAATGATAATATTATTAAAACCATGAAACTCCACATCAAAGTGGCAAAAGACGATGTGCAGAAATTAATTGATGTTACCACTGTGTATGCTGAAGCTTGCACTTATATCTCAGAATATATTTTCAATAATGGATTCGAGCTTGGATTTATGAATCTCCAGGAAAAAATTTATCATACAGTCAGAAATAAGTTTAAATTAAAATCTCAGATGACAATTTCTGCAATAAAGACCTCTGCGGCAAGATACAAATCTGTAAAAGAACAGCTGTTTCAGAAACCATATAAATATAAAGATGAGAATGGCGAATGGCATTACATTACGAAGACTTTGGACTGGTTATACAGGCCAATAGCTTTCAGACGTCCGCAGGCAGACCTTGTCTTTAACAGGGATTACAGTTTTGTTAATAATTCTGTAACAGGAGAATCAAAACTCTCATTGAACACATTAAAAAAGCGTATATATGTAGACTATGACCTTCCTGATAATTTTAAGGAATACTTTGACGGAACCTGGAAATTTGGAACAGGCAAGATTGTTTCTTTAAACGGGGAATGGTATTTTCATATTCCAATGACAAAAGCGGCTGATAAAGCATTTAATGTTGATAATACTGAACATTTGATTGGAATTGACCGTGGACTCAGATTCTTAGTTACTACATATGATGAAGAAGGAAAGACTGGCTTTGTTAGCGGGTCTGACATTATGAAGAAAAGAGATAAATTTCAGGCTGTTCGTGCTGAACTTCAGTCAAGAGGAACAAAATCAGCAAAACGTGTATTGAAACGCCTGGCTGGAAGAGAAAACCGCTGGATGACTGATGTTAACCATCAGATATCTAAGACACTCGTTCGCAGTTATGGAGAGAATACACTATTTGTGATTGAAGACCTTACAGAAGTGAGTTTCAGTGAAGAAAATTTGAAAAACCGTTCAGCAGACGGAAGATATGGACTCAGGTCCTGGTCATTCTATCAGCTTGAGCAATTCCTGATATATAAAGCAAATGAAGCCGGAGCAAAAGTGATTAAGGTTCCTGCAAACTATACATCCCAGAGATGTCCTGCATGCGGACGTATACATAAAGAAAACCGGAATCATGATACTCACGAATATGTTTGCGATGTATGTGGATATCGTTCAAATGATGATAGGATTGGAGCAATGAATCTTTTTGCTCTTGGCATCGAATACGTAAATGGTGATGTAAATCCTCATTTTTCTAAAAAATAAATATATTTTTGGCGGGTATATCCTGCTGGAATTAAAAAACGGGCATGCCAACAGCCCGGCGATGTGATTTCTGTAATCCTGTGTACCCAGGGATGCATGCTAAAGCATAGTTTGGGAGCTTTTTCCTCCGGGAAGATGACGTTAGGACCAAATGAACGAGACACAAGCTCTATAACCTACTGTGGAAGGAGTCTAGCAAACTCTGCTCCCTTTAGGGACGGAGTAGTTGACCTGACTTTTCTCCTTTGGGTTTATTAAAATATTTGCAGTTTTTTCGCCTGCATGTGTACCCATTATTTAATATGAAAAATAAAAAAAAGAAGCCGCGTTTTTTTTGCAACGCTGCCAGCAGGGCAAAAAAAGACCGCCGCAGGATGTTCTGCAGCGGTCGTAATCGGCGATTAGCCAAGCACTGTTAAGTCAATCTTGTATTCTGAAGCGCCCTCGCCGTCTACGGTGTAGTAAGCTGCCTTCTCGTTGATATTTAAGTAAATCTTGATATCGCCCTTAAGCCCTTTCTCCAGCGCGTCTTTCTTTACTTCCTTTTCAATATCGCTTACAGATACGTTTACTTCCTCAACCTCAAGTACAACGTCTGAAACTTTTGTTCTTACAGCCTTAACAGCGGCTTTTGCTTCTGTGCTTGCTGTCTTTGCTGCCTCTTTTGTGTCTTCCTTAATCATTTTTGCTCCCTCCTTGATGTCTGCTGCTGTGCTTTTTGCTTCATCAGCAACTTTCTGTACGCTTTTCTTTACTTCTTTTGCTTTCGGTGTGTCTGCAATTTTAACTGCCTCGTCAACGGCTTTATCAACAGCCTTGTCGATAGCCTTTGATGCTGACTTCCCTGCAGCTTTAACTGCCTTCTCTACGATGCTTGAAAGTGAATCTGTGTTTTTTGTGTTTTTTGTCATTTTATTTTTCTCCTTTTTTAATTAGTTTGCGTAGCGTTCAACCAGTTCAACGTTTAGCGTATGCTCTGGCGGCGCTGAAAGTTTTCTATCGTCGTTAACTGATATAACGACCATGTCAGGGTGTTCCTGCATTACGATACCAGTCACTTCCTGCAGAAGCTGGGCGGCGGTTCCGGGATATCCGGGAGTGTGGACTTTTGGGATGGTCTCCTGGTATGCGGTGAGAATCGCGTCCGGCTCATCTGTGTCGATATTGATATTACAAAATGCAAGGCATTTAGTCTGGTCAGTGAAATTAATTGTCAGTACCATGTAAAAACTCCTTTCCTGAAATTGAGCACTTTCGGCTCGTATATCGCAAGCGTCTTTTTGCTTGCATATATAGTATGCAGGATTTTTCAGAAAAAGTAAAACTTTTTAAAAATTTGTTTTTTCTCCGAAAAATCCGCAAAGTTTTGCCGGCAAATTTGGCATATTGTAATAAGAAAAAAATCAGGAGGGAAAAATATGCATAAAAAAGCAATGCTGGCAGTTGCGGCCACGGTTGTGATGCTGTTTGTTGCGATGACTGTGCAGCGGCATGGGATAGAAACGCAACTGACAGTGTATGGTCAGAGGTATGAAAACGCAGAGCGTGATTTGGAGGACGAGAAGAACAGGACTGGTGAGATTGATGATGAAGCTGAGTATATGAAGACTGATGAGTATGTTGAGGGGGTTGCAAGAGACCGGCTCGGGCTGGTGCATGAGGCGGAGACGGTATTTGTTAAAAGATAGAAGTGTGAGGTCAAGGCGAGAGATGAGAGACGAAAACTGGAAAAGTTGGCCGGCATGAAAAGAAGAGCTGCGGGAGGTATTGGCCGGTTAAACCGGAAGGAAGGCGTTGGCTGACGGGAGTCTGGATTTGCTCTGTAAAGAAGATTGGGTTGGCGAGAGGATGTCGGCCGGCTGACGCCGGAATGAAATATGCCGGCAGCCGTAAAAGTTTGTTCCCAGGCTGCAGCACCGCTGCCGGCTGCGTTCTGCCGGCTGATATTTTCTGCCCGTTTTCTGCCAGCAGGTTTTGTTTCCAATAGATTTCGGCATATTGTAAACGATACGAATTACAAAGAAAGGGGAATTTTTTATGGATAACTATATTGTAAGAACTACGGAAGACCTGCTGTCTGATGATATCTGCGGCGAAGTATTCTTTGACTGCACGGAAAAAATCATCCCGGCAATCCTTGACCGCGCGATGAGACGGATTACTGCTTTTAACGTAAGCGAAGAAAATCCTTATTATACTTCATACGAAGGGATTTTGTATTCCAAAGACGGCAAAAAAGTAATCAAAAGCCCGGCAAAAAAGAGCGGCAGTGTAAAGCTGCATGACGGTACAGAAGATATCTGCGAAAATGCATTTGCTTTTTCTGATATCCAGTCTGTCACTTTTCCTGATTCATTGAAGAGAATTGAGAGGAGCGCTTTTGATAGCTGTTATGCTTTGACAGAGATTGATTTTGGAAACGGTATTGAACATCTTGGCGAAAATGAAGACGGCTATATCTTCAACTCATGTGACAGCCTTGAAGTGCTTAGATTTCCAAAACAGTTAAAGTCAATCGGCAAATCGGCATTTGCAAACAGCGGCGTGAGGGCTATTGCATTTAATGAAGGTCTTGAGAGCATTGCGACGCGTGCATTCTACGGAAGCCATCTGGAAAAGGTAGAGCTGCCAGCTTCATTAAAAAACTGCGGCAGCCTGTGCTTTTCAACCGTGCAGCGTGTAATCTTTAATGGTGATACACTCCCGAAAGGTTTTATCAGTGCAATCACGCTTGATGAGTTTGATTCAAATGACGGTGTGGAAGCGGTAAAAGTATGCTTAAAAGATATAGATAAAACAATCTATATTCCAAAGCAAATGTCTCAAATCGGTATTGAGACTGCCATTTTTCACCTTGAAGGTTGCAGCCTTGCTGAAGCTGATACTTACCTGTTTGATAGCGCTTACCGCTTTGCTAATGTTGCTGATTCGGCGTTCCTTGCAGCGATGGAAGAGTGCTTCACAAATAATAACGAAGAAGCAAAAGAATTTTTAAAAAAGAATTCAACGCGAATCGTTGATAAGCTGCTTGAAGAAGAGGACGAAAGCGGACTGGAAAGAATATCCCGTCTTGGCGTAGTCAGTGAAGAACAGTTAAAACGCATCGGTGAACTGGCTGAAAGGAAAGAATGGGCCGCATTATCGGCGTATGTCATGAATCAGGTTGATAACTCTGATGATGACGATGTGTTTTCGTTGTAAAAATAGTTATATTGTATTGCCCGGCATCTTTGATGCCGGGTTTTTGTTTGCGGGCAAAGGTCTGATGCCGCCGGCAAAAAAAATTACCCGGGAGGCTAAACCTTCCGGGTGTGTTTATTTCTTACTTTTTGTTATTAATCTCGGCGAAACCGTTGAAGTTAATTTTCAGCTCAATTTTTTCACCTTTCTTCAGCTTTTTCCATTCGGAAAAATCCATGTTGTATTTTTCTGTCTTGGTCTTGCCTTTCTTTCCCTGATATGTAGTGGTTACGGAGTAGTATTCCTTTTTGCTGCCTGCTCTCTGGCCATCTTTGAGCTTTAACTCCGGCCAGGATGGGTTCTGGTCATATCCAGAACTTTTTGCAGTATCAACAACAGTCCACCGGTCTATCTCGTAGTAATATTTTGTATCATACACAGGTTCCTGCCGGTAAACCGGCTCGTGAGATGTTTCTGTATAAGTCTCGTCCTTATATACAGGAACCCTTTTGGTCTTTTCTTCAAAATATCCGTTACCGAGGTCGACATGAGAGACTTTGTCTTCGTAATGGTCTACTACCATCCTTGTCTTTGTTTCCGAGACTGTCTTATAGTGGTCGACAACGTTTTTATATGACCTGATTTCCCTTTTTGTATACTGCAGCCGCGCATCATCTGGAAGCGTCCATCCACTTTCGTCATAGGTAACGATTTCTTCAACGTCAATCGTTCGTTTCCACTCAAAATCATCAATCGTAACGTTCCTGACCTTTGGCGAAAAACATGATACCAACCCAAAAATGATAAATGCGATTGCTGCAAAGGTTCCGATAAGAATAAGCATGTTTTTCAGAAAAGAATTTCTTGGCTCTTTTGAATCACTTTTCTGAGAAGATGCTTTTTGTTCTTCTTTTTTCTCTTCTTTTTTACGTTTCTTTTCCTCTTCCTGCTGCCGCATTTCAAAGTAGTTTCGTTCAGATTCCTCTTTTGTAGCGCCGCAGTTTGCGCATGAATCCAGGTTATCGCTGTTAAGGCTGCCGCAGAAAGAACACTGCCAGTCAGGGTTGCGGCTGATTTTCTCGGCCTCTTCCTCTGAAACATATTTGATTTCATCCGGCATGTAAAATTTTGTATTCTCGTCCTGCGGGTGTCCACAGCTCGGGCAGGTCTTTTGCCCCGCCCTGATTCGTTTGTTGTCGCAGAATGGGCAATCCCAAAGCCCTTCAACAAGTTTTCCCATAGAAATATCTCCTTTCGTGTTTGTTGTGTATATATAAAATGCTGAAAAAATATAGCTATAAAATAAACCAGATTCCGTTTTTTTTCCGGCTGCTGCCTGCAGACCGTCATGCAAAAAATCCGCAAAAACACATCGGCTGCTGAAAAATCCGGCATATTGTAAACATATTGTAAATAAGAAAGACAAAAAGGAGAGAAAAATAATGAGAAACATATGCGTAATTACTGGAGCCCCATGTTTTGGAATGCATAAAGTAGTGCAATTTCTGGACGAGAGAGGCGTGTCACTGATAAACCTGCAGGGTGCAAGCGGGAAGAGAACTGAAAAAGAAGAAGATATTGTTCTCAGGTATACGGCTGAAGATGAGACGAATATTGTATTAACCCGTGAGGACATAAAACACCGCGTGCTCGTGCTTACAACCGAGCAGACAGAGCTACTGATGCAGTCTGTAAAAACAAGCAGCGGGAGTAGAGCAGGCAACAAGCTGAATGTGGTTCAGTTTATCTTCCCTCCGGCAGATAATATCTCGGGCATCGCCAGCCTTGCGGCGTTTGCTGAAGGCGAGACAGAAGAGACCGTCAACGAATACATTAAGAAAATGATAGGCAAGCCGGATGTCTATATCATCAATGCCGATAAAAACGCTGATGCGGCCGGGGAATATATCCTGAAAATGCTTGCGTATTACGAAAAGGAGAGCGAGGCTGGGCCGCTGGCATGTAAAATGTTGAAGGCCGAATTGGACGTATTCATGGAAAATGAAATGAAAAGGCATAGGACAGAAGAAGAATCAATGTACAGCATGGGAAAGTTTGACCCTTACGAATTGTTCAGGAATAGCTATCAGATTTCCCAGATGCAGTCCTTAAATAAGAAACTTTCAATGATAACTGACCCAAAACTGCAAAAGGAAATCGTGGACTACCAAAGGAAAAACCGAGACCTTCTTGCGAAGATGACAAAAATAAATGGAAATGCCGTCATTTCCGGTGATGTTTCAGAAATCGCAAAGATGCTAAAATACTTTCTGGCTTTCAGGCTCGCAAATAATCGGCCGAAAAGCCTGGAACTGAAAATAGAAGAGGAGTAAGGAGCCGGCGGCGGGTGTCATCCCCGCTGTAAAAACACAAACAGGAGGAAAAAATATGTCAAAAAATATATGCGTGCTGACCGGAGCGAGAAATTCCGGGATGTGTAAGATATACGGATATCTGCGGGAAAACGGAGTAAATATAACTGGATTTCATGAAAGGTGTGACTTAATGGATGACAGCGAAGCAATTATGTCTGAAGGCGATTCCGTAATCACGAAAAAAGATACTGAAAATAAAGTAATTATGCTGACGACAAAGCAGGCTGAAACGTTGGCAGAAAAAGCCCGTAAAAAAGACTTAGCGGTCGTTCAGCTTATCGTCCAGCCGCCGAAATACAGCCTTGGCAGGATTGTAAATATGCTTCCGATTTACGGAAACGAGGACGAGGCCGAAGTCTCAGAATATATACGGAAAATTGCAGGAAGGCCTGATACATATATCATCAACGTAGACAGGAATACTGATAGTACCTGTAAGTACGTGTTAGATATGGTTAAAAATATCATATACGAAGACGATATTAACAAGACATTTCAAACATATATTAAAAAAGAATTCGAAGCATACAAAACAAATATGACTTCATCTGATACTACCAGAGGAGCATATGCCGTATTTGAAAGAAGCCTGGAGGTCTCACAGGTGAAAGCCCTGGCAGAAAAATTGCCAAAAATTACAGATGATGGTGTAAAGACTGAAGCTTTGGAATACGAAAAGAAGCATGGAGACCTGATGATAAAAATGGCAGCCAGATATGGGAACTGCCTGATTTCCGCTGACGTAGAGCAGATAGAGAAAAAAGCAAAAAATATGCTGAAAGAAGTGCTCCAGGGAAAAACCGAGCTGTAGTTCAGTTTCCGGCGATATTCGGCATATTACAGGAAACGGCAATGCCGAAAAAAAAGAAAGGAAAAAAGGATATGAATACAGAAGTAATTTCAAAAGCCGCATATAGCAACGGGCTCCAGGAAAACGGTCAGGACGGAGTGGTCTTTACGATGTCAGCTTCCAGAAAGAAGTCTATGTCTGTGGACATAAGTCCTGATATTGACACCTTGGTTTTCAGCCGTGAATTCATGACATACAATCTTATGGACGAGGACAAGGTTTTTCCAAATATTAAAAAAATATGCATCAAGAACGGCGTAATGAAGATTAAAATTAAAAACTCCACATTTCCAAATGTGGAGCGGGTCGTCTCTGAAAGCAGCTCTTTTGCATCCGGTGAAATGCTGATAGAAACGGGACTTTACGGCCAGTATACGTTAATCAATGCGTTTGTCAAAAATCCGACAGATGTTTTAAATTTAACTGATATCACGTTTATCGCAGACCATGCGCTTGACGGATGCCTGGCAAGAATTAAGAAAATTGATGAAAATGTTTCCGTAGTCTCTGATGCTTTTAAGCGGTATTTTGAATGGAACCAACCTTACGTTAATGGAGCCAAGATGGTTGACAGCCTGATTATTGATGTCGACAGTACCGCTGAGGTAATAACTATACCATCAAATGCACGGAATATATGTAAAGACCTCCAAAGGCTCAGTAATGTGAAAGAGGTGAAGGTTGACCGCCTGAACAGGCTGTACATAATACCAAGCTGGAATAAAATAAATAAGGTGTGCCTTACGTCAAAAGAATATCTGGGATTCTCAAATCTGACTGATATGCCTGATATCAAAGAAATTGATATTGAAGATAACCCATATTTCAAATCAATTGACGGAATGATATACACAAAAGACGGTGAATCACTTGTGCTGTGTCCATCCGGCAGAACAAAAAAAGTTGTGATTGCAGATGGAACAAAGAGCATAGAAACAAGTGCATTCAAAGATAGTAAGGTCAAATCTGTCATTTGCCCGGACTCGCTGCAGAATATCTGCTGTCTGGCATTTAATGAATGTCCAAAGCTTCAGCATGTAGACTTCGGAAAAGGTATAACCCTCCTTGGAGGCATGCAAAGACCGGTATTCCACAAATGCGATTCGTTAAAAAATGTTGAATTTCCATCACAGATTAAATATATCGGTGAAAACCTGTTTTCAAGATGCTTCAACCTGTCAAAAATCATTTTCCATGAAGGACTTGAAAAAATAGGGCCAAACGCCTTTTCGTCATGCAAAAACGTGGATACGGTTAAGTTTCCGGCCTCGTTGACATATGTAGGTGATGGAAATTTCCAGCAGATAAGCCATTTTGTTTTTAAGAAAGACAGGCTACCAAAGAATTTCTTGCGTGCGGTTACAACGTTTGAGGAATTTGTATACGGTACACGAAATATCTTTGAGGTTGATACCCCAAATATCAAATTTTATATACCATCATATATGGACAGCCCGGATATTGCCAAAGCAGATTTTTACATGTCATCTTACAATATAGACTACGAATATGCCGCGTCACTATTAAACGTAGCCAGCCATTATGGTCAAAAAGAGGATATCGCGTTAAAAATGTATATCCACTTTGCCAAAAATGGCATCGCCATACCTGCAGAGCTTTCGCTGTTCCTGTTAATGTCTGGCGGCGGCATAGCAAAAAGGCTTGCCGGCGATAAAAATCGTATAAATGAATTTGTATGGATGTTAAAATCAAAGTTTGTAAATGATAATGACCTGCAATGGATACTAAACGGAATCAGGGATGACGCCGTCCTGACGGCTTATGCCCTAGACGCGATAAAAGAACGAAAAACAGAAGACTTCCATATCTAAATACCCCGGCTGCCTGCGGCAGCCGGTTTTTCTTTTCCGCGAAATACAGCATATTAAAAATGTAATAAAACAACAACACAAAGAAAGGAAGAAAAAATAATGGAAAAAATGGTTAGGTCTTATGATTGTGATACAGGCTGCCAACGATATACAGGTAACGGTATGTCATACTTATCTCTGCATGCATTTAGCAGCAGCCAGTATCTTTTTATCCGTGATATTGATATTGAACCAGGAATTAAGGAAGCCCGGTTTGTCTGCCCGGATGGCGAATATGCAATGCAGTTTCTGCTGGAAAAATGTATGAAGCAGTTTCCGGATGTAGAGAAAATCTATATTGGTCTTGGTGTAAATTCGCTTCATTTCTCAAATTTTATGTTCCCGAATGTAAAATATGTAGAATCAGACAGTAAATCGTTTCTTTCAGGACAAATGCTGGTATCGACAAGCAGCTCTCTGTACAATGTGTTCTGCAGGAAACCGGAAGACGTGATTGACCTGAATAAAGTTATGTTTATTGAAGATAAAGCGTTCGCCGGCTGTATGTCCACAAATATCATCAACACGGATAATGTGAGACTTGTTGACAGCAGGGCTTTTGATGGCTCAGCTGTCAGCATGCTTGACTGCAAGAACGGTGTCGTTATGGTTGGCAATAATATAATCATCGATGTCAACGAAGATGCAGACGAAATCGTTTTGCCGCGTGATTGCGTAGTAAGCCACGCTATAGAAAAACGGCATTTGAAAAAAGCAGTAATAAAAGATATGAAAATGCTCTCTGACCTTCAGCTTAACGCTGACACTATCGTCATTGATGACGACAATGAACGCGTCAAGGCATCTCTGGCGAAATATGGACTGGCTTATGCTAAGACAATAGAACTGACAGAAAGGACACGGTCCATTGGTTATACTGATATTGATGGCATTGTATATTCGGCTGATAAAAAAGCTCTTATTGTATGCCCAGGAGGAAGGACAAAACCGGTAAATATACCAGAAGGAACAGAAACAATTTCATCATTTGCGTTCGCAGAATCAATGATTGAATCTGTATATATGCCGGATTCATTAAAACGGATAGAGCAACACGCCTTTCATGGCTGCAGCTGTTTGATGCATGTTAAAATCGGAAAAGGACTTACTAATCTTGGCGAGCCATTCAGTTCAGGAGCTATGTTTAACGGATGCCGAAGCTTACAGCATATAGACATCCCGGAAAATATTAAATATATCTCTTCAAACTGTTTCAGTAATTCAGGCCTTACTTCAGTAACTTTGCATGAAGGCCTTGAAACGATTGACAGCGGTGCGTTCAACTGCCCGATTCAAAATGTGGAAATCCCGGAATCTGTTAAAAATATAGACTTGTGGAATTTCCCTGTGCTTAATGAAGCCAACATCAAAACGCACAGCATACCGGTCATTGTAAGCATTGTCAAGTCGAACTGCAAGAAATGGAACTGCAGAAGCAATCTGGCTGATTTAAAAATCAATATTGACGGTATGGCTTATCCTATTTTCGTGCCGGCTAAACTTACAGACGCCGGATTGAGAAAGTTAAGAAGCCTGCTTGATACAGTACTGTTTAGGAATGCCGATTCTGACGATGTAAACCGGACGACATTCCTCAGTATTACATCTGACCCGAGGATAAAGCAACGGCTTGCATTGAAAATGTATGACGCCGTAGAATGCAATGAAATCAAAACCTATCTTCGCCGGGCAGGAAAAAGTATTGCTGAATGGATGATTTTTGATAAGGATGAAGATGCTTTAATTCAGTTTCTGAAAAAGGATATCATAACAGCCAATACTATTGACAAATTAATGCCACAGATGGATGCTGCTGAGATGGTTAATGCCAAGGCATATGCACTGGAGTACATAAGAAAAAACACAAAAGAAAAAAGTTTCCGTATTTGAAAAAAGCGCCGTCAGGCGCTTTTTTTGTTGCCGGCAAAAAATCCGACAAAAATTTGCGTACTCCGGAAAATCTGGTATACTGTATATAAGAGATGAGGAAGAGAAATCTTCCTGGTTCATAAGACGGATTCGCCGCCGAAAAAATTCCTTTCTTTGTTTAAATGCCGCTGCCGCATGCAGCGGCATTTGTGTTTTCTTGGATAAAGAATTCAGCATATTGTAAATGACAACATTTGGCGGCGAGCCGGAAACGGCAGACTGCCTGGTACACATATAAAATAAGAAAGGAATGGTGCAATATGCCAAGAATTACATGCAGCAACATACACTGCCAATACAACAAACTCAAAAAATGCATAAAAAAGAACGTAAAAATAAGCAACATCGGAGCCTGCACTTCGTACAAGGTCGGGTTCTCGTATTATTTTTTCTACTGTGCTGAACATATGCAGACAAATTTCCTGACTTCTGTTGATGTAAAACTGCACCCGGAATACAAATACAGCATATATTACATGATGCGATGTCTTCCGGTTGTATACACAATAGACTATATCAGAGGGATGCTGATAATGTGCCACAAAGAAACAAAAGAGATTCTCAACGCAAATGACCTGCTGGCTCTGATGGAGACTGATTTGGACAAGGATGCATTAAAAAATGTACTGAAGAGTTTAATGCAAACGGCCTACCGAAATATGAAGAGAAGGACGAGCCTGAAACTGAAGCAAAAGAGTCTGAACAGAAAGAATACGGCTGGCTATCTCCGGAAGGTGATTTTCATTCGGCGGAATGGGGATGTCATGAGATGGCGGCACAGTGGCTTTGCCGGGAGCTTGGTATAGACAGTGGATATCGGATGTGCAGAGATATCCTTGTAGAGCGTGGATGGTGCCTTATTGATGACCCGTATGATTCCGGAAAATACTTCGTAACACATAAGAAAGACCTGACCAAAAAACAGAAAGACTTCTTATATGGATACTTTTTGGATATGGGAATGACAAAGCGGGCAGAAGAATTCGTAAGAGATGATGCGTAATATGGCAATAAAGCTTAGCAGCGAGACCTTCGGTCTCGCTTTTTTGCTGCATTTTCGCCTCATTTTTCCAGCAAAAGAAATTGTGAAAATTCAATGAAAAAAAATTTTCAAAAAACGTTACATTTTTATTTTTATTTTGCATATTAATTCTGCGGGCATAAAACAAGCCTTGAAAAAGCGGCGGCAAGATTAGGATGTCGCGTACAGTAGTGACGCGAGAGGAGAACTAAACGCCCCTGCCAGAGAGCTGATAATACACCCGCACAAAAAACCGCCAAAGGCAATCTCCCATCCTCAGGAGACGGCTGAAGACTTTCCGAAAAAACCCGGAAAGCCGCATAAACAGCGGTTTTCAGGAACAAGTTGACACGAGGACACAGAATGGTCACAAAAAATTTCTTTTTTTTAAATTATTTTGCATATTATATATGATTGAAAAAATCAATCACTTAAAGATGAAGGCAAGCGAGTGAAAATGAGCTTCCCAAATCGCATATGTAAGCAACAAGCTGTTTACATATAACCGCAAATATGACCATTCCTCGTAGCCAAAGAAAAGGAGATGCGATGAAAAAAGTTTCAAGAGTCATTATAGGCGGAACACTCATAGCGCTTGGATGTGGATGTTTTCTTTATCCGAATTTCAGAGAATGGAATACTCAGCGCGAAGTCGAGTCTGTAATACACAAATTCGATGAGACTTACAGCAAAGGTATTGATTCTGATATTACATCAGAGCCGGTAAAGACATCTGATAAATCAGATTCTGACAAAAATGATACGGCAGACGTAACAGGCCAGCCGGCAAATGAATCTGATAACAAGTCAGAAACTGCTGATGACGACAAAGAAAAGACTGACACAGGCAGCAGCAAAAATAATACAGTGACAAATACTCCTAAACCAACGAGTCATGAACTTGCAAGTGAAGGAGATGACAACGCCGAAGCGGAACAGCAAACCGCAGGCAATACAGACAGCACTGAAAATACCTCTGAAGATTCAGAAACCGCTCTCTCTGGAAACACAGATTCGGATTCTGACGCATCAGATGATGAAGAAAGTGCTACCCGTCCATATCAAACTTTATATGGTGAAATGGAAAAGTATAACAAAGATTTGACCACAAACGGTCAGGACATAGTAGACGCATGGAGCTACGAGCAGCAGCCACTTGACCTTTCATATGTAGACATTGATGAGGACAATCCGGTAATCGGATACATTGAAATCCCCGATATGAAGATTCGTCTTCCCTTAATGTTGGGGGCTTCAACAAAAAACCTTGAAAAGGGTGCAGCAGTTTTATCAGAAACCAGCATGCCGATAGGTGGTGAAGATACAAACTGTGTAATTGCGGGACACCGCGGATGGGAAGGAAGTGCATACTTCCAGTTTATTGAAAACATGAAAAAAGGTTCAAAAGTATACATAACAAACCCTTGGGAAACGTTAGTGTACGAGTGCACAAGCACACAAGTCATTTATCCCGACGACGTTCAATCCATCCTGATTCAACCAGGGAAAGACATGGTTACCTTATTTACATGTCATCCATATGTACTTGGAGGCGGCCCTTACAGATACCTCGTATTTTGTGAAAGAGTCGACACCCAGAAACGGAAGGAAGCAGACGGAATATTAAACCCGGATGCGACAACTCCGGCACCAGCAGAAGAAGCAGATAATGTTGTGGTTACAGAACCTGAAGAAGCAGAGTCTTCAAACGACAGCACTTCTGAAAGCACTGATGAAGATTTAAGCGTAGAAAACCCGGCACAGACCCCGGGCAGCGATGACGATTTGTCAGTAGGTAAAGAAGAGCAGTCCACTCAGACTGAAGCAGGAACAGGCAATACTACAACGGACATATCGCCAACTCCTGCAGAAGAAACAACATTAGACGAAAATCTGGAAAATGACCCAGAGGTAAAAAAAGCAGAAGAAAGAGGCAAGCGCCTGCTTGCATTGGAACAAACCCTGAGGTATATGCTTCCAGTCGTCTTAATCGCTTTATCTGCGATAATTATTCTGTTTAGAGCAAATAGCAAGCCTAAACGAAGGAAAAGAAAAAGAAAAAATACGGTCAATAGAAAAACAAAACCAAGACCGAAAAAAAAGGAGAAATGAATATGAAATTTAATAAACTTTCTAAGACATTAAGTATGACTGCATTAACAGCAGCTATGGCAGTCGCTCCGGCAATCAATGTATTTGCCGCACCGGAAGATATTATCGATACAACAAAAAAAGCTTCCCTTACAATTCACAAATATGATATGACAGCTGCACAGCAGGACGGAATTAACGTAGACGAGTTCAAAGACAATGCAAACGGTAAGCAGGACGCAACTGCAGAAACAACATTTGCAGATTACGTAATCAAAGGTGTTGAATTTACATACGCTAAAGTTGGTGAAATCAATACAGAAAGCATCAACGGAAAAGTTGAAGTAGTATACGATGTTCCAAAGGAACTGGCTACAATCTTAAATCTTCAGAGTAAAGTCGGAAGAACAAATGACAAATATTCTTCTGATGAAATCAATGAAGCTATGGCAACAGCACTTGTTGACAATACAGCAACAAAAGGAAAACTGGAAGATTATATTAAGACAGCAGCAGGCGCAACAGCAATGCCTATGACAGATGCAAACGGTGTAACATCCGCTTCTAACCTGCCACTTGGTCTTTATCTGTTAGTTGAGACAAAAGTTCCGGCAAACGTTAACACAACTGTAGACCCGTTCTTCGTATCCCTGCCTATGACAGACAGAGAAGGTGAAGCTTGGTTCTATGATGTAACTGTATATCCGAAAAACCAGACAAACATTCCTGACCTTGACAAGCTGGTAAGACAGCATGATGATGCTGCATATTACAGCCAGGCAGAGTATCACAATACAGCAACTGTTTCCGAAGGTGACAAGATTGATTATATCCTGGTATCCCACCTTCCGAAGATTACAAGTAAAGCAACATATCTTACAAAATATGACTTTACAGATAAGATTTCCAAAGGTCTTGTATACCAGAGAGATATGACTATCTACTTCTATGACAACGAGGCAGATGCACGTGCAAACAACACAGCAAACGCTGTTGTTACATGGAACCAGGCAAGAGAAGATGAAGTTGGAAAATTCAAAACAACATACAATGCAGCTTACGACAAAGCAAGCCAGGTAACAATCTCCATGACTGCTGAAGGTCTTGCAGACATCAATAAACAGAAAGCAGGAAGCCAGGAATCTGAATTTTCAGGAAGATGGATTGTTGTAGCTTACAGCACAGTAATGAGCCAGGACGATGCTCCAATCCTTGGTGATACAGGTAACACAAATGATGTAACACTGAAATGGCAGAGAACCAATATGGATGACTTTGATGAACTGGAAGACAGAGCAAGAGTATTCACATATGGTATCCACCTGACAAAGAAATTCAAGAGCGACGACCCGAAGAAAACTGGTGACCCAACAAAAGTTAACTTCGTTCTGTACAACAAGACAAACGGATACTATGTTAAAGCAACACCAGGCACAGGCCCGAACACAGGTGTTTACTTTGTAACTGATGGTACCCAGGTTAAGCAGGACAACGGAACAATTATCGATGATTATTCCAAGAGACCCCTGACAGAAGAAGGCGGTACAGTATTTACACCAGGTAAAGACGGTACATTCATCATCAAAGGTCTTGAGGCTGATGAGTATGTTCTGACAGAGCTTCGTACAGATGCAGGCTTCAACCTGTTAAAAGAGCCTATCACCATCAATATCAAGTGCACAGAGGATGACTTCACACCATCCAAGACAACACTGTATGACAGCAAAGACAAAGCTGCTAACCAGAATAAGCACATGATTGAGACAAATGGCGCAAGAGCTAAAGCTACAGTTGATGGCAGCGATACAAAGATGGAGGAATCCAAAGTTACAGTTGAGGGCGAAAGTGCTAACACACTTGTATCTACTAACTCCCTCGTTGTAATGCAGGTAACAAATACACCTGGATTCAAACTTCCGGCAACTGGTGGTGCAGGTACTATTGCATTCACAGTAGCAGGATGTTCAGTAGCATTTGCAGGTATTGCAATCGCAACTAAGAAATCCAAAAAACATGATGAAAAATAATAAACGTTAAACGCAGGCTGGCTTCGCCAGCCCGCAAAAAAAACGTTTTTGTGTCCAAACGATATAGAAGACCGGGCGGGAGCTATTAGGCGCCCGCACCGGTCTTTCTTTTTTGTTTAAACACAACCCGCCGTATTTCCGGCAAAAAATATATAGAAAAGGACACTATTTTATATGTTAAAGAAAATCGGGAAATTCTTATTAGTGCTTGTGGTACTCGGTATATCAATGGGTCTTATACTATATCCGTTTGTATCAAATTACCTTTTTGAAAACAGGGCAGACGGTATTATCGATACGGTAGAAAAAACAGCAGATGATGCGGATGAAGAGAAATATAAAGAAGAAATAGAGGCAGCACAAAAATATAACGCGGAGCTTGCAACTGGCCATGTAGTATTAAAAGACCCGTTCGTTGAAGAGAAACTTGACGAAGACGCAAAAGAATACAACTCACTGCTGAATATGGCAGATGGCGGTGTTATGGGATTTATCAAAATCCCGTGCATTGACGTATCACTTCCAATTTATCATGGTACATCAGCCGAGATACTGGAACTTGGAGCAGGACATCTGCAGGGTACATCCCTTCCAATCGGTGGAGAAAGTACTCATTCAGTAATCACCGGCCATACAGGTCTCAGCAGTGCAAAGCTGTTTACAGACCTTACAGAACTTGAAGAAGGTGATATGTTTTTTCTGCACGTTATGGGAGAAAAGCTTGCATACAAGGTAGGCCAGATTTCAGTCATCCTCCCGGAAGAAATGGATAAACTGACGATTGAAAACGGCAAGGATTACTGTACGCTTGTAACATGTACACCGTATGGAGTTAACACACATCGTCTCCTAGTCAGAGGAGAGAGAACAGAGTACACAGAAGACAAAGAGGAGGAAGCCGGAACAGAAGTAAAAAAAACACAGTCTAAATGGATGGAAGAGTATACAAAATCAATCATTATCAGTTCATCCGTTCTTGCAGTTATGCTTATTGTACTTCTGATATGGCGACATTTCGCAGGCCGTAGACGCCGAAAGAGACGTAAGAAAAAACAAACAAGAAATAATCAAAAACGAAGAAAAAAGAAAAGCAGCGCGAATACTAACGGAAAACGGGAATCACCTGACCGACAAAAAAGTGAAGCGCGAGCTGGAAAGAAAAAGAGAAAACCAAGAGAAGAGCCTGACTAATGTCAGGCTCGCATAAAAAAAGGAGCCTCTTCTTACGAAGAGCGCTCCTTTTTGTTTATTCGTCATCTCCTTTCTTTAAGATGCCGGCACGAATGGCTATAAAATAGACCATAAAGCCGGCAATGCCAAGCTTCAACAGCACGTTAAAGAACGAGCTGTAGAAACTCAAGTCCAGAAGAAACAATACCGCGAAAAGCGGTTTGTTCTTCTTCTGACTTGTTAATGTGCAGCACACCAGGACGGGTAAAAACATCCCGAACCAGCATTTGCCGCCCCACTCCGGAGAGTTAAGGAACAGCATTGCCGCTGCTACAACAGTCACAAAATGTAACACCTTGCGACCAAAACTGTGTTTACCGGTTACCAGAGCTCTCATAACATATTTCATATTATGGGCCCTCCTTTCTTTTTTAACTTACTTTTTTAGTTACTTTATGTAAATCCACCTACGAACGTAGGTTTTATAAAAAAATAAATCTATAAACGGCCGTTTCCCTGATTATTTTTTACGGCCTTAAAGGGAAAAGAAAGAGAGGTAAACTCCTAAACAAAAATAAGAATTTCCTCTCTTCATCAAATATTAAGATTATGTATTTATAAGATGACAAAAAAAATATAAAATAAAAATCACTTTCCATGTTTTTTCCAGCATATTAAATGTGAGAACAAAAACACAGGAGTGATTTTATGGGAGATAATAATATTGAGACAATTGATTTAAATAAACCCGGCATAATTGATATGGATTTTTTTATCAGAACAGAAGAACAGGCAAAAGCAATCATGAAAACATGTGAAGCAGCCATTAATATTATAGGTAAATCGGTAAGGGAAATGGTCAACCTGGCAGGGCTTGACTCCGTAGACTTCGCGCTCTTTAATATAAGCGCAGTGAAACAGAATATTGAGGAAAATCCAAACAAGCTTCCTGGGCTGATGATATTTGCGGGAAGTGATGACACATACGAATACAGTATTTCAGCGACGCCAAGCTATTCAGGTAAAAATGAATACCCTGAAGAGGTGATGGCGCTACTGCTGCGGAAGAATATAGAAAATCCGATAGACGATTTCTGCGTATTCAATTTCAATGATAAGAAATGGGTAAAAGCAGACTTCGCGGCGCATCTCGGACTGACAAGAGAACAGTACGACCTGTTCTCAAAAAATCAGGAAGACCCAAGACTGCCGCTATTTAACATATATAAAGATTTTCATGGCCCAATGTCGAATGAGGAATTTGACGAGTTCTTTGAGAAAAACCAGCAGATAGTTGAGCTACATGAACTGACACGGTATTATACTGATTTTGATTACTTTCTTATGAATAATGGAATCATTGCGCTATGTCCGCTGTCGGAAGATGTAAGCGATGGCTTGTCAGTAACATATGAAGATGGATATTACAGCCTTAATATCACGACAAAAGGCAAGATTTTAAAGTCTATCGCAAAAATAAGTGATGTTGAACAGATGGCAGCGGTACTGTCAAACTTCCTTGACAGAAAATTTCCGAAAGATATGCTGTCGTTTGTCCCTCTGTCACTAAGCACTGCCGCTGTCATACATGATTCAGGAGTGTGTGAATATATGCATCCGTCAGATGAGCCTGACAACGCACAGATAAGCGATGAAGAACGGAAAAACTTCAAAATGTATATTGAAGCCTGCACGCATGCAGCTCATGCCATGGCAGAACAGCTTCAACCAAAAAATATCAATACAATAACAATTCCAGATAAAAAATAAGGAGACAAAAATATGAGTAAAAAAAATGACAACGATAACATTGAAACAATCAACCTGACACCAAGAAAAGGAGTAATTGATTTAAGCTTTTTTGACGACCTGACAGACCAGCTGAAGTTTAAGACTGAAATATGTGAAACGACAAGGGATTTCGTGAAAGACGCCCTGGAAGATGCCGTGTCAAGGTCTGATATTGGCCATGTGGATTTGAGTATGCAGGATGCAAGCGAATTTGAAGACGGCCTGGAGTCTGACGACAACAGACTGAACGGAGTCGTATACTCCGGTGAAGATGACAAATATACATATTTTGTCTCTGTCATGATGGGATATGACGATGAAATGGGAGAAGACGAAGAAGAGGATTACAGCGACCTTGAGGCGATGCTTGATGATGATTACGATGATGAAGACTACGATGAAGATATCGTTGATGCCCCTGACTCCACATGTGTCTGCCTGATAAGAAGTGAGAAAGAGAATAAAACCATATGTCAGCAGTTTGATTTTGAAAAAGAAGAGTGGGTTCATCTTGATTATGAAGATTTCACCGGGCTAACATCAAACCAGGTATCAATTCTCTCAGCAGGTGATGACCCTGTAAAATCAAACATCCTGATGATGTACCGCAATGAATACGGCAATATTGACGACAAAGATTTCAATAAATTCTGCGAAGACAATAAGGCAATCATTGAACTGTTCAGACGTGCTGACCGCTTTACTTACCTTACCGTTTTTGACAAACACAAGCTTGTCCTGCTGCCTAACAGCAATTATGACGGCGGCATGGTCATCTATGAAGACGGCTTTTACTGTCTGTGTTCAAGTTTCTTGTGCGAACCGTTAAAAAGGGTGTATAAGACAAAAAACATTGACGATATCCTCATTACTATGGCAAATATCTTTGACAAATGCTTCTACGAGGATACCATTGCGGTAGTCCCGCTATCTGACCTTGCATTTGCCGTATTCCGTGGAAGCGGCAATATTGAAATATTCTTCCAGAACACCGGAAACGAGAGAAGCGAAATGACCGCGCAGGAGCAGGCGGTTGTTGAAGAGTATATCTGTAAAATCAATAGTTTCACAGACAGCTTATAATTGTGAGAAAAAGTTTAGCTATTGCCAGCATCGCAGCGATTGGAGGATGCTCCCTTATCGCTGCTTCTGCTGCTAAACCACCGCTGATGGTGCTGGCATATAAATCTTCAAGCTTTGCCGCTGATTACGACAGTATAGCTGATAAGGATTTAATCTCCGGTAGATGGCGCGGTGTACTTAACGATGAGGGTGTAGAACTGTCATTAAACAAAAATGGAAGCCTGAAAGCCGTATACAACCACAAAAAAGAAAATGGAAAATGGGATTTAAAAGAAGACCAAGACCGCCTGGAGATTGAGATAGGTGATAAGAAATATACATTTACGTATGATAGAACGCAGGACGCAATACTCTATGATGGAAATTACATATTCAAAAGGCTGAGTGACATTGCCGAAGATGACAATAATGCAGAAGTAAGAATTGATGCCGTAAGCAGTGAATTTCTGGGGAAATGGAAAGCTGTAAATATTGAAAACACAAAAGGCGAGATATCGGTGTACCCTGATGTCTTAAAAACAACGACTGTAATACTTGAAATAACAGAGAATAAGACTGATAAAGTCAGCGCGACTGAAAGCAATGCCGGAAGCAAATTAAGCATGGATTTAAAAATCCATGGAGACACTGACAAGTCAACCATTTCAGGCATCAGCTCAACGTTTACAATGGGTGCCATTACGTTTCAGATAGCAAATCCAATTGAGTCAAGTATAATTGAAACCGGCAAGCGGTCGGATGGAAAGGTATTTCTGCTTGAAAACGGAATGCTTAGTATGACGCTAACGGATGGGGAGAATAAAACAACTTTATATATGACAAAGGAGCCGGAAGAGTAGTTGTTCTTCCGGTTCCTTTTTTTTGTTTTGCCGGCAATCTTTCATATTATTTATGTACATATTAACGCCTTAAAAAAGGCCATAAAAAAGAAAGGAATGTATGTATTATGAAGAAAGCAAACGAAACCACAAAAAGCACAACAAAAAAAGTAACAGGAATGCTGATGGCATTATTTATGCTCATCTGTTCTGTCCCTGTACCTGCAGCTGCACCGAATAACTTCGTCATCTCAGATAATGGAATTGTCGGTGGCTGGACACGTGAAGACATGGTCATCGGAGACTGGGAATGCCCAGCTGCCGGTGTATCCATGACTATCAATAAGAAAGGAGGTTTTGTTTCATCTTCAGCTGCTGGATGTACTGGCGGAAAATGGATTCTTGAAGATGATTTCCTCACCCTGAATTCTAAGACAGGCGACAGTAAAATGTTCGCATGCAAGGGTGAGACTCTTGAAGAGGTCGGCGGTGACTGCCTTGTCTTTTACAGTAAAGATGAGTTAAAGAAACCGTCAACTGCTGCAAAGAAGGTTTCCGTATCCAAATATGCTGGGTATTGGAAGGCTTCAGAGGTGACATCTCAGGATGAACTGAGATTCACAAAAATGTTCATATCTACCAGTAAAAAAGGCAAAATGAATATTTATATGCAGCAGAATTTTGGCGCCACTAAACGTGTTGCCAAAGCCGTTAAATTAAAACTGTCTAAGAAGAAAGACTGCGTATCATTTAAGACACGCATCAATGGAAAGACAGTGAAAGGTACCGTCTATTTAGACAGAGGCACTACTTATGCCATCATTGATGGCGGCAGAACGGCAATCCGCTTCACACGAAGCTCCAAGGCAGAGCTTCGCGTGGCAACTGCATCCAAATAAGCACCCAGAGACTGCGTAAGCGGTCTCTTTTTTTTATTCTTCTTTTTCGTTGTCATATTATTATTGCAAACAATAATGTACCCCTCTTTGAGGGAGAGAAAGAAAGGGAAAAGATTATGAAACAAACAATGAGAAAAATGATGGTCATGATTATGACTATCGCAATGGCACTGACAACAGCAGCTATTCCGGCAGCAGCAGCCGCTCCGCAGGGATACACAATCACCTCAGGCGGTGTATGCAGCAGCCGCCGCGCTTCTGACCAGATTGTTGGCTCTTGGGCTGGCAATTATGGACGAATGGTGGTCTTTAAAGATGGACGTTACGTCGCTATGTTCGGTTCCTCAATGCATGAGGAGACCGGAATGTGGGAATTTGATGGCCGAAACTGTCTTATGCTGTACCGCGAAAATGAAAATGTCCTGCTGTATTACAGTAACAAGACACTTCGCGGAACAGTAAATGGCAGACGTATCGTCTTCTATGATGACACTAAAGCCATGCTGCCAGCTTATAACCACAAAGCCAAAGCCAAAGATTTCAATGGCTTCTGGCGGGTTAAGACGGTAAGCAGTGGAAGCGCCATTGCGGCACCTTCTAAAGAGATGTACGCTTACGCTTATGGACGTAAGATGTGTATGTCCTGGAATGACTGGGACGGTTCTAATGAAGAGAGCCGCAGCACGACATTTCAGGTGAAAAACGGTGTCGGCAAATTTTCAGTGCGTTTTGGTGGAAAGAAATATTCTGCCAAAATGTACAAACTGATGGACGGGTCTTTGTATGTGGTATATACCAACAAAAAGACCGAGGTTGCTGCACGTTATGTGGCAGCAGTTGATAAGTTCTTACAGTGATTTTTCTTAAGGAAGCTTCGGCTTCCTTTTTTTATTGATTCTTTTGCTGTTATTTTTGCAGATTGGTTTCTGCAGGGATTGGCGAAAGATGGAATGATGTTGGCTGCCGGAAGGCTGAGATTGGCTATGTAAAAAAGATGACGGCTAGTTTGAGAATGCTGGCCGGCTGACGCCGGAATGAAGGCTGCTGGCTGAAAAAGCAAAACGTAGTTTTGCGATGCAATCCAGGCTGCAAGCCTAGCGCGGGGTGTTTGCGGGGCGCGAAGCCCCGCATATATTTGCCCGCTGCTCGCCGTGTTTTGCTGCCGGCAAATTTTTGCCAGCAAAAAAAATCGCAAAAAATATACTCTTTTTTTTAAAATTCAGCATATTGTATGTAATTACAAAACTAAAAAAATAAGGAGGAAAAATAGTGAGAAAAAAAATCTTATCAATAGCGCTCGCGGTGATGATGGCAATTCCGACGATGCCTGTAATGGCGACCAGTGACAAAGACGTGCTCGGAGATTGGTATGCAAATATTTACGGTGTAGGAATCCAGGTTACGTTCCGAAAGGGTGGCTCATATTTAATCTCTATGGACGGAGTCAACAACGGAGACCCGGAGGAAGGAACCTGGAAGATGACAGGTGACGCAATCACACTTGACGAGGGAGAAGAAAATTCAATGAACCTGACAGTGAAAGGCAACAGTATCTCTGCAGACAACGGTGAATTCACGCTGTCAAGGGAGGAAACGGAGTATGACGGATATACTCCTGCAAAAGTAGTAGATGCAGATGAAAAAGACTTTGACGGAATCTGGAAGGCTGATTATGTATCAACCGGAAACATTACAGCCCCGGTTGATGTATTTGGTATTTCCGGAGCGTTTATTTCCGTAAAGTCAGGAAAGCTGGAGCTGTTTCTAAATAGTGATGTCTATGAAAAACCGCTTGATGCAGAAGACCTGACAGTGGAGTTTAAAGATAATACATGTACATTTACTTCTGAAAAAGATGAAGAAAAAGATGCAGAAAAAACCGCTGCCAGCAAAGATGATGCCAGCAGTGATGACGATGGCGAGGAGACAGACACTTCCGTAAGCGGAACGCTCCAGATGCAGGAAGACGATATGGTCAAAATGACAATCAACACCGGCGGCAGCGATATGGTATTCTACCTGGAAAAGAGCGATGCGGTTGAAATGAAGGCAGCTAAGAGAGCAGCTGAGGAAGAGGCCGAGGCTGCTGATGAAGAGACCGAAACCGAAAAAGAGACAGAAAAAGAGACAAAAGAAGAAACAAAAAAATCTGAAAAATAAGTTGCCGGCAGACGCTGGACTGGTATGCCGATTTGGGCAGGAAAGAGAGTGAAACATGACAGAAGATGGTTTAAAAAGCGTAATTGTTAAAGTAGGACTGACTGCGTTAGTGTTGGCGTGTGTGGAAAATGTAAGAGATAAACCTTCCGATAACCGTAATACCACTGTGCAGGTTGTTGAAGCGGCTGATGAAAGCGCTGATAAAGAAAGTGAAAGCTGCAATGATGCCATTGGAACATATTGTGGGTTTGTTGATGGCAACGCGGCTAAGTTAAATCTGATGGAAAACCAAAAATTTTCAATGTCTGTCAGCGATAACAACAGCAAGATGCATACCACCACAGGAGAGTATTCTATTGCAAATGAGACACTGAACCTGAAAGAAGAGTCAGGAAAAGAATTTGCCCTCGCATTTGACGGCAAAAATGCAATACTAAACACCGAAGAAACATACATTTTATTTTCTGCTGATACAGCTGCAGGAAACGCAGAGCAGGCGTAAGCCTGTCCTGCGTCTTTTTTTTGCCGTTTTTCATTTGGTAGCCGGCTCGTCATATTAATTACGCTAAACTATTAATTTTTATGCCGATTTAAGCGGCAAGAAAGAGAGGAAATTATGAACAAAAAAGAAAACAAAAAAATGGGTAACCTGAAATGTATCGCTGTCATCCTTGCACTGACAGCCATGGTAGCCGGTGGCGCAGCTCGCATGGGAGCTGTTGCAGGTGATTACATAGTTGCCGTGCAGGCAGCACAGGCGGAAGAACGCGGCGGTCTGGATGATGTTTGCGGAACCTATTACGGTTTCGTAAACTGCCGTCCGGCTACCTTGATTCTTCAGGAAAACCAGCGGTTCTCAATGTCCATTCAGGGCACCGAAACCGAGACACGCAAGCTTGCAGGCAAGTACTCCGTCGTAGACGGAACCCTGAACCTGCAGGATGAGGAATCCGGTAGAGAATTCGTTCTCGCCTTTGATGGTGAAAACGCTTCTATGGATGCCGGAGAAGCATCCATAAGATTCTCTGCTGACCCAAGTCGAGCTGCAGCCGGAATGTTCCCGGTTGCGTAACCAGTTTCTTTCAAGGAGGCTTTGCCTCCTTTTTTGTTTTCCAAAAAATTCAGCATATTGTAATAACTACAAAAAAAATGGAGGAAAAAATAATGATAAAAAAAACAAAGAAATGCTGCCTGCTTACAGTTGGTGCACTTGGCCTGGCTGCAGTTGTAGCAGCAGCAGTAATATTAAAAAAAGAAGACATTGTATTTGATGAATGGTGTAAATCAAGAAAATAAGAGGTGATTGATATGTTTACAGCATTATTTGTAATTTTTGCAATATGTGTTTTTGGAGATTTGCTCTGGCTGTGTATTAAGCTTGCATGGAGTGCCTGGAAGGTTGTCCTGACGCTTGTCTGCCTGCCACTGCTGATTGTTTTTATGGTTCTTGGCGGCATGATGGCTCTGGCGCTGCCATTGCTGGTTGTCGTCGGGATTGTGGCAGTTATTGTTTCAATCTTCAAGTAAGGAGAAAAAATAATGAGAAAAATATGCAGAACAATATTGGCTGCCGCCGGATTGATGGCTTGTATGATGATGCCGGCCGTGAATGTAATGGCGACAGACGACATCGTCGGAAACTGGCAGGCTGATGAAGCCGGAGTCGGATTCGCAAAAATATCTGCAAGCCTTGTCGGACTGGACGGGCTTTGTATCAATATTAACGAAGACGACAATGCCGATATCATCTTCGCCGTGGACGGAGATGAAACAAAGACAGTTAAAAACGTAAAAATAGAAGAAAAAGAAGGAGAAAAATATTTCGATGTCAAGATTCCAGATGCCGATTCGCCATCGCTTTCGGAAGGCCAGAAAAAGCTCGCTGAGATTGCCGAGAAATTCGGACTGGAAGGATTTGGAAATATTGTAGTTGACGATGATGGAAGGCTTAAAATCCAGGCTGAATTTGAAAATTTTGATGCAGATTTGTATCTCTCCAGAATTGAAGAGCAGCCATATCTACATTGCTGGGACAGACTTCCGTCGGAATTTCCGGAAGAATAAACGTAAGAGTAGCAGGCAAAGCCTGCTGCTTATTTTTTTTGTTGATTTTGCATATTGTATGCAGTGGAGGTGATAACGCATGAGACTTATGAGACGGACAAAACAAGGCCTTACCGCTGCGGCAGTGCTCGCCCTGATTTCAGGCGGCGACGTGACCGTGTTGACAAATAATGCGATGACTCGCCAGATTGACCAGATGGCGGCAGAGCATGGAATAAATTTAAACACGGCTGAGACAGGCCAGATGTTAACTAATACAGTGAAGAACCCATGACTGAAGTCACGGGCTTCCGACAGTCCGTCAGGCTTTTCTAGTCTTGCGAC
>ERZ826242.192-NODE-192-length-98079-cov-5.305578_pt1 | contig 98079 bp, 84 predicted proteins | sample MGYA00519871_ERZ826242 | MGnify/ENA primary metagenome ERZ826242 (study PRJEB31778, sample SAMEA3449226) | human gut metagenome | biome: human gut; feature: human-associated habitat; material: faeces | place: United Kingdom | collected 2010/2012 ... | reverse complement strand
GCAGAGGACTGAAAATCCTCGTGTCACTGGTTCGATTCCGGTTCTGGGCATTTTTAATGTTGAAAAATTCATAGTTATATTCTTCATTTCAGTGGTTCGTAAGAATCGCTTTTTTTATGTCTGGAACAAAAAACAACAAATCATTTCGGAAAATTAGAAAAATCCACACATATCAGTAAAATAAAAATCCCACAATATCAGGAAAACAGAACATATACGGAAGGTAAATCTGTAAGGGAAAATCAGCATTTCAAAGATGACAATAGTGAATTTTCACAAAAACAGACGATTCTATTTATTAAATATGTTCAGTTGACACAAAAATTCTTCTGTGATATATAATATATAAACACGAGTAAATAAACAACAACAGGAGTCGAAATGGTTACCAGAAATGAAGTTGCCGAAAGGGCAGGCGTATCCCCATCAGTAGTTTCATATGTACTTAACAATTCGAATTATGTCAGTGAGGAGAAGAGGAAGGCGGTGCTCAAGGCAGTAGAGGAGCTTCACTATCATCCGAATTACATTGGCAGGAGCCTTAAGACAAAAAAGACAAATATACTTGGTCTTGTTTGTGATGACATTCGAAGTGAATTGTTTGCAGAGATCACTTATTTCAGTGAGAAATACGCATATGACAAGGGCTATAATCTTTTCCTTTGTACCAGCCATCAGGAGGATGCATTCTTAAGTCAGCTTGTTGACCACAGACTGGATGGAATTTTTCTGGCAACAAGTATTTACAGTACAGAACAGATCAATAAGATCGCAAAGAGTGGTATTCCTGTTGCGCTTTACGGCGCACGTCATTATGGAGAGCTAGAAAGCCGTGTAAGGTGTCTCCGGGTTGATTATGTGAAAGCTGCTTATCTGCTGACAGAGAGACTGATCCAGAGAGGGTTTGAAAGAATCGCCTTTTTCCCGCCCTACAAGTCAAAGGTTCATCAGTTCAGCAGAAAAGATTACCGCTATCGTGGGTACGAGGATGCGCTGCTTGCTTATAATTATCAGGTGGATGAAAGCCTGATCAGCTACGAAAATGATCGTTATGATGATATCCTGAACAGAGCTGTACAGATCTGTGGTGATAATCTTGAGAAATATGGGAAGGTGGGAATTGTTGCCGGTAATGATTATCTGGCAGTGCTTATCATGAACCATCTTAAGAAAGCTGGGTTATATGATCCGGAAAAGATAGCGATTACAGGGATGGATGACACAGCGTCCTCCAAGATTGTAGATCCGAGGCTTACAACAGTCGGGTTTTCCAAAAAGGATATCGCCAGATATGTGGTTGATTTTCTGGTAGAGGATGGGAACAATGATGGACATCAGGTCAAGGATATCCCAGTATATCTGGTGGAAGGGAAAAGCGGTTAATTTATTATTTTTGCAAAATATTTACACGAGTTTATAAAGAGAGGAGTGATGACAGATTGGAATGCAGAAAGAGTGAGTTAGTCAAGGATGTGCCTGGCTTATACGCTGTCACAGATGTCACATTGGATGGGAAAGAGTATTATGCAGCAGCATCTGAAAACCGTGGCGGCAGAGTATATCTGGTAGATCCGGTCACGCAAAAGGATACAGAGCTGTTTGGAGGACAGGGCGGCGTCATGGCGATCCTGGATGTAAAAGGCGAAAATGCAGTGCTTTTCATCGAAGAGTTCTATCCGGTATTTGATTCTGCAACAGCCAAGGTGATCAAGGCTGATCTGGAGAAGAAGGATGACGGATATGAGGTCAGCAAAAGAACTGTACTTGCAGAGATTCCTTACGTTCACAGAATTTCACTGCTGCAGGAAAAGGATGGTGTTTATCTGGCAGCCGGAAAACTTTGCAAGAGCAAGACAGATCAGGATGACTGGTCAACATCAGGAACCATGGAGATTGGAAAGTATGATCCCACAAAAGACAAGGTAGAGATGGAGCAGATCTACGATGGTGTAACAAAGCACCATGCCATGTTTGTAGCAAGGAACAAAGAGGGCTTCGATGATCTTTACTTTGGAGGAACGGAAGGTGTTTTCCGGGCAACCTGTAAAGACGGTGAATGGAATGTAGAGCATCTGCTGAGTGTTCCTACCAGTGATATCGTTTATATGGATCTGGACGGGGATGGCAAAGAAGAACTTGCAATCATCGAAGAGTTCCATGGAAACAAAGCCGTAGTATTCAAGAAGCTGGGCGCAGGAATGGAAAGAATGGTTGAGATTCCCTTAAGCTTCGGACATGTGCTCTGGGGCGGACAGTTCTTTGGAAGGCCTGCACTGATCACAGGAAGCAGAGCCGGGGACAAGACCTTACGGAAGTTCACCTTTACCTGTGATGGCGAAGACAGAACACAGATCGAAGAAGAAACAGTCCTGGACGAGGGACAGGCTCCTGCACAGATCTTTGTGACAGGGGATGCGAAGGAAAGCATCGTAGTAGCTGCCAATCATGGTGTTGCCACCATGGCAGAGTACAGATGCACAGAAGATTGAAAAACAGTAAATGATCTGCACAGGAGCAGATAATAATAACAAAATACAAACTAAGAGAAAAGAGAGGTAAAAGTATGAAAAAGAGAGATTTTAGAAGAATTTTAGCAGGAGCAATGGCAGGGGTTATGATGCTTGGTCTTACAGCCTGCGGATCATCAAATGAAAGTGCAGCATTTCCTTCAGACACAGTAAATATCGTATGCCATGCAAAGGAAGGCGGCGGAAGTGATGCTCTTGCAAGAGAAGTAGCACAGGTTATGCAGGACAAGCTTGGCTGGTCTGTAACAGTTGAAAATAAGACAGGTGGCTCCGGATCCGTTGGTATGCAGTATGTACAGAACTCCAAGCCGGATGGGTACACCATTGGTACCGCACCTGTAGAGCTTTCCATGATCCAGGCACTTGGCTATGCAGAGTTGAATCCTGACAGTGTAAGCCTTCTTGGATGTGGAATGTCCTGGTCAGCGGCATTATATGTCCCCAAGGATGCCCCTTATGAAAATATGGAAGATTTCATCAATTACTGTAAAGAGAACCCTGATGTAGTGAAGGTTGCCAACTCTGGTATTGGTTCTATCTGGCACATTGCAGCCTGCGCAATGGCTGACAAGGCTGGTATTTCCTTAAATCATGTTCCTTATGACGGAGCAACAGGCGCCCTTACCGCTCTTCTTGGAAGCGAGGTCGATGCAGCAGTTGTTGGTACATGCGAAGGCTATTCCTATGTTGATTCCGGCGATCTGAAGTGCCTTGGTGTATTCGGCGAAGACAGAAGTGCAACAATGCCTGATGTTCCTACCGCAAAAGAGCAGGGCTATGATCTGAACGTTGTATGCTGGGTTGGCTTCCTTGCACCTAAGGATGTTGATGAAGCTACACTGACAACTCTTCGGGATTCCTTAAAGACAGTATTTGAGACAGATGAGTACAAGTCCTTCTGTGAGACAAGAGGATGCGACAGCACATACTATAGTGCGGAAGAGTTCAAGAAGATGGCAGACAGCGACTTCACATATTATTCAGAGCTGATCAGCAGCCTTGGTATCGTAGCACAGTAGTCATTATAAGAAACGAGGGTCTTCTATGTTGAAAAAATTATCAGGAAATACAGTGATCGGACTTTTGTTCATCATTATTTCCGGAATTACACTCTATATAGCAAACACAACACTGCCGGCGACAGCGCCGGCAGGAGACCCGGGATCAAGAATTTTTCCTTCAGCAATTTGCATTATCATCATGATCCTGGGAATCATCCTGATCGTTCAGTCTGTCAGGAAACCGGAAAAGGCATTTGCAGGAACCTTTGCAAGTGAGGACAGTAAGCAGAGCTGCATCAGAGCGGTTCTGATCTTTGCAGACCTGGCACTGTTTCTGGTTCTCTGGAAATTTGTTCCCTTTCTTATTGCAGGTATGATCTTCATGTTCCTGCAGTGCATGATCTTTAAAGAAAAGCTTTTATTCTCTGTTATTTATTCTGCGGCAGTAACCGGTGTGCTGTATGTGATGTTCTCCATATTCCTGAAGGTAAATCTGACAATCCACTGATGGAGGACATTTACGGATCAAACCGTTTAGCTTATGAAAATATAACAGGCAGAGAGGTATTAATATGGATTATTTATCAGCAATACAAAGCGTCATGAATCCGATGTGCTTACTGTGCATATTGCTTGGCGTTGCAGTAGGAATGGTAGTTGGAACTCTGCCGGGATTAACCTCTGTTATGGCAATTTCACTGATCACTCCCCTGACCTTTAAACTGAATCCGACCTATGGTTTTGCAATGCTTCTTGGTGTATATAATTCCGCTATCTTTTCCGGTGGTATTTCGGCGATCGCGATCAACACGCCAGGAACACCTGCATCAATAGCAACAACCTTTGACGGATATAAAATTTCACAGAGAGGCCGTGCAGGCTTCGCCCTTGGTGTCAACACCATCTACTCCGTGATCGGTGGTCTGTTTTCCACCATCGCACTGATGGTTGCCTGTGCACCACTTGCCAGACTGGCACTGAACTTTGGTTCACCTGAATATTTCTGGCTGGCACTTTTTGGACTTTCCATGATGATCAGTGTTTCCCACGCATCACTTGCCAAGGGGCTTGTTACAGGATTTGTAGGAATGCTTCTTGCAACTGTAGGACTGGATCCACTTCTTGGAAGCAAGCGTTTTGTAGGAAATAATATTTCCCTGATGGATGGTATCGCATTTATTCCCGTGATGATCGGTCTGTTCGGTGTAGGAGAGATGCTGTTCCAGATTTTCGAACATAAAAAAGAAGATGATAACAAGAAAGACATTGTCGATCTGAAAGATAAAGAGAGAGTTCTTCCTACGAAGGAGGAGCATAAGCGTATGACAATTCCCGGACTGATCGGTTCTGTGATCGGTGTCCTGGTAGGTATCGTGCCCGGTACCGGCGGAGATATTTCTGCACTGATCTCCTGGGATGTATGTAAAAGAGTATCTAGGCATCCCGAAGAGTTTGGAGATGGTTCTGTAGAAGGGCTTGCTACCACCTGTGCCTCCAATAACGCATCTATCGGTGGTGCCCTGACAACAGCACTGGCACTCGGTATTCCGGGAGATGGAAACACAGCAGTATTGCTTGGTGCACTGACCATGTATGGAATGGTTACAGGACCTACCCTTCTTTCCAACAGTGCTCCCTTCGTTTGCAGGCTGTACATCATCATGATCATTGCAAACCTGATCATCCTGCCGCTTGGACTGCTCAGTGCAAAGGCATGCATCAGGCTTCTGTCCATCAAGAGCCAGTACATTCAGATGGCAGTTCTTCTGATCTGCTGTGTAGGTGCTTACTCCATGAACAGAAACTATACCGATGTGATCGTTATGTTCATCGCCGGAATCTGCGGATTCTTCTTCCGTAAGTATGATTATCCTCTTGGACCGATGATCCTTGGACTTCTGCTTGGTGATATGTGCGAGACAAACCTTCGTCGTACACTGATGCTTTCCAACGGAAGCTACTTACAGCTGTTTACAGGTCCGATTTCCATCGGACTGATCGTACTGATCCTTCTGGCAATCGGATGGCCTTTTATCAGCAATCTGTTCCAGAAGAAAAAGAATAAGAAAGTTGAGGGTTAATCAATGAAACAACTGGCACCGTCATTACATATGCTTGAGATTTTCATGCCGGCGGTAACGGATGAGAACTTCTTTGTACAGAAGATCCTTCCTGATGTGGCAAAGATTCCTTTTTATACAGGAATTGAGCTGCCGGTTATCTTCAAAAAAGAGAACCAGAAGCTGGTAAGAAGGATCGTAGAAGACCGTGACTATCAGCTTACCATCTGGGCCTCTCCCAATATCAATGAAAAGGGAGACAATTTATCAGCCCTTGACCCGGAGGAAAGAAGGCGTGCAGTCGCTTATGTCAAAGAGCTGCTTGCCGAGGCGGCAGAGAGCGGAGCCTATCATGTAGGCCTGCCCTCTGGCCCGGATGTATCACCGGAGAAAAGAGAGGACGCAAAGAAGGCACTTTTTGAATCCTTCTGTGAAATTTCGCAGGAAGCATCCAAATATCAGAACATGCATCTGACGCTGGAGCCGCTTGACAGATACGTACACAAGAAGCAGCTTATGGGTCCGATCCATGAGGTTATCGACTGGTTTGAGGGACTGAAGAAGGAATGTCCCAATTTCTATATTCACTGGGACAGCGCCCATGAAGCTTTGGCAGAAATTGATCTGGAGGAGTCCATGAAGAGAGCACTTCCTTACATGGCACAGTTCCATATCTGCAACTGTGTGACTGATCCGTCCAATCCCTGCTATGGTGACTGGCATATGGAGCTTGGCAATGCACCGGAATACAAGAACTGGGGTTACCTGGATCTTCAGGGCGCGGCAAAGATGCTCCGCACAGCAGCAGAGGCTGAGACACCGGCCGGGATCAGGGATGTACATGTTGGAGTAGAAGTAAGAACCCATATGGGAGATGACCTATGGAAGAGAGAGGGCGAGATCCGTTCCTTCCTGCAGGCAGCTTTCGATGAAGCAGGTCTTATTTATAACAAGTAATTATACAAGGAGAAGAGATATGATACTGGATTATTACAAGAATTATAAAACCTATGTAGACGCTGTTCCCGGACTTGAGGAAGGCATGAAATTTGTAGAAACACTGTTAGACAAGCCTGTTGGAACCTATCGTACAGACAGCGAAATGTATGCTATGGTACAGGAAGGTGAGACTTCCGATATCAGCGGTGACAAGATGGAAACACATAAGAAATTCCTGGATGTACAGTTTGTATTCTCCGGACGGGAGATCTTTGAATGGGAAGAGGCTACCCAGCTTGAGGTCAGAGAAGAGTATGATGAGAAGACGGATTTTCGTTTTTACTATGGCGGAGGCAAGAGATATCTGGCAACTGCGGGCATGTTCTACATTCTGTTTCCTCAGGATGCACACCGCTGCAGAGGCAAGGTCAACGAGACAGGCGATGCTTACAGAAAGATCGTTTTAAAGCTTCCTGTTAAATAAGAAGAAACAGGAGAATGGATGCAGGAAGGAAGGGAAGAACCATGTTTTTGTATGAAGGAATAGAAAAAGCAGACAAAAAAGTGCGTGCCGTTCTGATCGGATGTGGCGAACAGGCCACCAATATGATCCACAATGCCATTTCCTATATTGATGAGATTGAGGTTGTTGGTGTCTGTGATATGAATAAGGATCGTGCAGATTTTGCTGCAAGACGGTTTGGTCTTTCAAGATCATGGCAGGATATGGACGAAATGCTAAAGAATGTGGAAGCTGACTGTGCCTTTGTTATTACGATCGCAAAGCTGCAGGCACCTCTGGCGCTGAAGTGTGTGGAAGCCGGACTGCATGTATTTACTGAAAAACCGCTTGGAACAGAGAAAGAAGATATTGAGAAGCTGATCGAAGCAGCAAAGAAGAATAATAAGAAGATCGGTGTATCCTTCAATAAGCGTTTCAACCTGGCTTATCATGATATGAAGGGGGCGATCGATTCTGAAGGCTTTGGGGCACCTTCCGGATTCTCAGCAAAGTTTATCGGCGGCTATCGTACCAACGAAACAGATCTGCTCCGTGTAGGTTCCTGCCATTTCTTTGATCTGGCAAGGTACCTGATCGGTGAAGTGGATGAGGTATTTGCCTATCGTTATGAAAAGCAGCCGGGTCAGCATACCTTTGCCGTGACCATGCAGTTTGAGAACGGCTGTGTGGGGACTATGATGCTGGGATCTCTGGGATCCTGGGTATGTGGCTATGGCATGGAGAGCGTAGAAGTACGTGGTGACAGAAATATGGTCAGTGCAGACAACGGAAGAGATTTTATGTGGCAGAAGCCGTCCATTATCTGTAATTCTGATACAGGACTTGCCAATAAGGGAACCCAGGCGGTAACCGAGCAGGCAGTACCGGTAGAAATTTTAAGACCCAATTATTCCAACCTTGGAAAGCTGGCACTGAAGGATTTTTACATTAATGGTAACTATCAGTCAGTCAAGGCTTTTGCACAGGCGATCCTGAATGATACAGAGCCGGTTGTTGACTGGAGGGATGGTCTGATGGCACTGAATCTGGCACTGGCAGTAGAGAAGAGTGTAGCAGAAAAACGTGCTGTTAAGATTTCAGAAGTAATATAAAAAGGAATGGACAACATATGAAAAAACTGAGTGGTATTGTAGTCCCGGTGGTAACTCCTCTGACAGAGGATGATCAGGTAGATGCAGAATCTCTTGAGAATCTGGTTGAGCACTGCATTAAGGGAGGACTGCAGGCAATTTATCCCTGTGGTACAACTGGTGAGATGATGTATCTTACTGTAGAAGAGCGTAAGCTTGTGGCAGAAACTGTGATCAGAAGGACAGCAGGCAGAGTTCCTGTTTATGTACATGTAGGCGGATGGAATCTGAAGGATACCGTAGAGCTGGCAAAGCATGCGGTAGAGGCAGGTGCGGATGGCATCGCTGTCGTAACACCTTCCTTCTTCAAGATCAGTGAAGATGGACTGGTAGATTTCTTTGTCAGTGTGGCAAAGAGCGTACCGGAGGATTTTCCGGTATACTTATATGCGATTCCGCAGTATGCCATGAATGATATTTCTGTAGCAGCTGCAGAGAAGGCAGCAGCACAGTGCCCGAATATCATCGGTATCAAATACAGCTATCCGGATATGACAAGGATCCAGCAGATGATGCGGATCAGTGATGGCACCTTCAGTGTACTGGCGGGGCCGGATCAGCTCCCGACAGCAGTGGTTTCCATGGGCGGTGACGGTGTTGTTTCCGGAAGCTCCCAGGTAATCCCCGAGTACTATGAAGCTGTGTGGGAAGCACTGGAAAAGAATGATTACAAGCTGGCAGCAGAAAGACAGCAGCTTACCAACAGGCTGAATGAGGCACTGTGCAGTGTGAATAACATTGCAGCTTATAAAGCTGTGCTTGCTTATCAGGGAATCATCAAGACCAAAAAGACCAGAAAGCCACTGGAAGAATATACAGAACAGCAGACAAGAGAGCTGTTTAGGGTATTAAAGGAAATCGTAAAGGAAAAATAACTGTACTAAAAAGAATATCTCAGGTATGTATGAGTGAAAAAGGAATCTGCAGGTTTGCACCATAAGGGCAGCCGGCAGGTTCTTTTTGTTGTCATTGAATTTATTACAGGCTATAATGAGCGTTAACAGACTGCAATGGAAAGTGAATGGCGGAAAAGGGGATAGCGATGTATTATGTATTTCAGATAGTGGATGTCATAGCATTTGTCATGATGTTTTTTATGCTGGCGGTGATCATTAACCAGCAGCCCTCCAGGGCACAGCTGGCATTTATCCTGTATGATGTGGGAACGATCGTATTTGTTGTAGGGATCCATCTGGAGCTGACCCATGCTGATACGGTAGAAGCGGCACTTTCGGGACTCTGTGTCCAGTATTTTGGACAGGCAGCCTTTCTGATGGCACTTTTATGGTTTGTATCGGAATTTGTCAAGCTGCACATACCAAAATGGATCTATATTGTACAATTGACCGTAAATATTATTACACTTGCCGGAGCGTTCACTGCAGAGTATCACACATACTTTTATAAAACAATGGAGATCCTCCAGGATGGTATGTATAACAGGATAGTAGTGACAGGTGGGATTATCTGGTATTTGCACTATGTACATCTGGCAGCAGTATTTCTTGGACTTTTTATCATGTGTGCAGTGCGGTATCCGGGAAGCACAAGCCTGCAGAAAAAAAGGATCCGTTATGTGATTACAGGAATCGGAACCATGTGCATTGAACTGATCATGAAGGGACTTGGTGTATTTGGCAGCTATAATCCTGTTGTTTTTGTCGTAACGGTCACAATGTTCTGTATGATGATCGCCATGCTCAGATATGGATATTTCGGTTCTCTCCAGGCAGCGGCAGATAATGCTTTTAACTATGGGGATGAGGGTCTTCTTGTTCTTGATAAAGATAATATCATTATTTATATCAATCAGAGAATGAATATGATCTGTCCGGGACTTAAGGAAGGAGATCAGATCTATCGTCAGAAGGAAATCCTGGATGCTCTTTTTGAGGGCAGCCATATCCTGAAGAGAGGGAATGTGACCTTTGAGATCCGGCCGGAGGATATTATCGAAAACGGAGAAAAGGATGGCTGTATGCTCTGGTTTATTGATCAGACAGAGCATTTGAAGACAATGGAACAGCTTCGTGAGGCGAATGAGTCAAAAACCAGATTTATGATGAAGATGAGTCATGAACTGCGGACACCTATGAATACGATCATGGGCATGAGTGAGATGATCCTGCAGGAAAGTAAGGATGAACAGATCAGGGATTATGCACTTGAGGTCGAGACTGCAGGAAATACCATGATATCCATGGTAGAGGAGATTCTGGAAATGTCCAGAATCGAAAATGAAAATCAGGAACTGGCCATAGAACCCTATGATCTGTCTGAAATGCTCGTCCAGGCTGAAAAGGTAGGGAGACACCAGGCAGAAGGAAAGGGACTGTGTTTTCAGGCAGAGAACAGAATTCCGGGAAGTGACAGTATCTGGCTTATGGGGGATGAGAGAAGACTTTTACAGATTCTCATCAATCTTTTGTCAAATGCTGTCCAGTATACAGACAAGGGCACTGTTTCACTGACCGTAGAGAAGGTTTATGAAGAAGAAAAAGCTTGTCTGCAATTTGTGGTAAGTGATACCGGAATGGGGATCGCAGAAGCTGACAGGAGCAGGATATTTGAAGCGTTTGAAAGAGGAAGGAGTGCCCAGAATATCAGAAAAGAAGGCCTTGGTCTTGGTCTGGCTATTGTTATGCAGCTTGTGGATGCGATGGATGGAACATTAAAGCTGTACAGTGAAATAGGGAAGGGCACAACATTCATTGTAAGGATCCCATATCTTGAGGCAGACCCGGAAAAGGTAGAAGAGAGCAATAACAGACAAAAACAGAAGGAAGAGATTGCACTTCAGGGAATACGGATCCTTGCTGTGGATGACAATGAAAAGAATCTGATGGTATTCCGGCAGCTGATGAAGAAGACAGAGGCGGATATTACCGCAGTTTCCAGTGGAAAAGAAGCCATAATCTGCTGCAGGGAGCATACATATGACCTGATCTTTCTGGATCACATGATGCCGGAGTTAGATGGTATTGAAACGATTCACCGGATAAAGGCAGATGAAAATGGGGAAAATAAGAAAACGCCGGTGATTGCACTGACAGCAAATGCAACACAGGGAGCAAGAGAGCTGTATCAGGGGGAAGGATTTTCTGACTATCTTGCGAAGCCTTTTACATCAGAATCATTGTATCGGGTGATAAGGAAAGGCCTGTTTTTTGCAGGCTATATGCAGGCACTTGGGAATGCAGGAATTGATACGGAAAAAGGATTAAAATATGCGGACAGTGACAGAAAATTTTATTATGGATTGCTGGATCTGTTTGCAGGTCAGAGAGAAGAACAGGAGAAGAAATTAGAAGAAGTCAGAGATTTCAGGCAGTTTACTGTTATTGTACACGCACTGAAGGGTGAAGCAAGAGGGATTGGTGCGGATGCCCTCGGAGAAATGTTTGCTGCACTGGAACAGGCGGGAAAAGAGGAGGATCAGGAAAGGATCAGGGAGATGCTTCCGGAAACGCAGAAAGAGTGGAAAAAGGTGACCGGAGTGATCGAAAGTAAAAAGAATGTTAAATTTTTTACAGAATAGAAGCATTTTTCACACTTCATCCGTTATCTATGGTAAAATAACTAATTAGGTGTAATGGGCAACCGTTCAGATAGAAGGAGAGCAGCATTGGAAAGTTTAAAAAAAGGACACCAGAGAAGAATGGAAAAGTACAGGAAGCAGTATGAGCAAAGACGAAAATTCTACCGGCTGCTCAAAGAAAATGCTTCCGATATTCTGCATTCTGAGAATTTTCAGAAGACAAGACATCATATCCAGCATGGAACCATGCCGGTTTACAGACATTGCCTCGATGTAGCAAAACAGAGCATCCAGATCAACAAAGCACTTGGCCTTGGATGCAGTGAGAGGGATCTGATCCGCGGAGCATTACTTCATGATTATTTCCTGTATGACTGGCATGATAAGAACAGAGAGAATTACCAGAAGCTGCATGGCTTCTATCATCCGGGTATTGCACTTAAAAATGCCAGAAAGGAATATCATCTGACGAGAAGGGAAGAGGATATCATCAAGAAACATATGTGGCCGCTGACGGTAGTACCGCCGCTCTGCAGGGAGGCATGGGTTGTCACTGCGGCAGACAAATACTGTTCCCTTCTGGAAACCCTGAAGATCCGGAAAAGGCCTGGCAGAGTCAGAGTGGGAGTTGCCAAATGAACCTGCTTGCAGAGGAACTGAAGCGTTACGGAGAGAGTGATTTTTATCCGTTTCATATGCCGGGACACAAACGAAAAGAAATGGGATCACCGGTATCCAGGGTATACCCTCTTGATATTACAGAGATTGACGGCTTTGATAACCTTCATCATGCGGAGGGGATCCTGAAGGAAGCACAGGAGAGAGCAGGAAAACTGTATCATTCCGAAAAGACATATTTTCTGGTAAATGGGAGTACCTGTGGCCTGCTTACTGCGATTTCTACTGTAGCAGGACGGGGCAGCAGGATCCTTGTGGCGAGAAACTGCCATAAGGCAGTATATCACGGGATCATGCTGAACCATCTGCAGCCGGAGTATCTTTTTCCGGAACTGATAGAAGATTATGGGATTTCAGGTGGCATTTCTGCAAAGCAGGTGGAAAGAAGCCTGCAGGAGCTGGTTCAGAGGGAGAATATACCCGAAAAAGAAATTTCTTCCATGGTATGTGCTGTTCTCGTCACATCACCATCCTATGACGGGATTCTGTCTGATGTCAGAGGAATCTGTGAAGCGGCTCATCACTATGGAATCCCAGTGATCGTGGATCAGGCACATGGAGCACATTTCGGCTTTCACAGAAGGCTGCCGGAAAGCGCTGTGACAGAGGGAGCTGATCTGGTGATCCACAGTGTACACAAGATGCTTCCGGCACCGACACAGACGGCGCTGCTTCATGTGAATGGAAAACTGGTGGATCCTGAACTGGTTCAGAAATATCTGGCTGTTTATGAAACAAGCAGTCCTTCTTATCTGCTGATGGCAGGGATCGATTCCTGTATGGCCTATCTGGAGAAGGAAGGGGAAGCACCCTTTGAAAGGATCCTGAAGTACCGGCAGAGGCTTACAGAACGCTGCAGGGATCTGAAACATATCAGGATCTATCCTGCAGATATGACAGAGCATTCTGTGGAAGGAGAGGCCGGGCTTGTGATGGATGAGGCGGTTTGCAGGAGGCAGGAGCCTTTCCGGTTTCTGATCTCTGTCAGGGGAAGCGGCTGTGGCGGCAGTTTTCTTATGGAGCAGCTTCGAAGGAAGTATCATCTTGAACTGGAAATGGCTGCGTACGATTACGTGATCGCCCTGCTGTCTGTGATGGATGACAGGGAAGGATTTGAAAGGCTGGCGGATGCCCTGCGGGAGATCGACCTGGAAATAGAGCGGCAGATGCAGGAGCCAGGAAAGAATCCGGCAAAAGAAAAACCGGCATCAGTCAGTATTTTTTATCAGCAATATAAACCGAAGCAGAGCTACAGAATGGAAGAGGTCTTCCGGGCTGAGACAGAAGAAGTTTTGCTTGGAGATTCAGACAGAAGAACGGCAGCTGATTTCGTAATGCTATATCCACCGGGGATTCCTGTGCTGGTACCCGGTGAGGAAATAGATAAAACTCTGATCCGTATGATCAGGGAGTATTTAGAGCAGGGCTTTGACCTGCAGGGAATTACTCATCAAAATGACATGGAAAATGACGGGAATCATTACAAGATCTGTTGTGTAAAAGAAGAAAGCAGGAGGAGTTAAAATGAGAAAAACAAAAATTATCTGCACGATCGGTCCCGCAAGCGAGAGCGAGGAGAGATTAAGGGAGCTGATGCTGGCAGGAATGAATGTAGCCAGATTTAATTTTTCACACGGAAGCCATGAGGAGCACAAGGCAAAATTTGATCGTGTGATCAAAGTCAGCAGTGAGTTAAAGCTGCCAGTTGCCACGCTTCTTGATACCAAGGGACCGGAGATCCGCCTGAAGGACATTGAAGGAGGAAAGACTGAGCTTGTATCCGGACAGAAGTTTATCCTGACCACAGAAGAGATCCTCGGAAATAATGAAAAAGTAACAATTACTTATAAGGGACTGAAGGATGATATCAACGTAGGAACAACGATCCTGATCGATGATGGTCTGATCGAGATGGTGGTAGATGAGATCAATGAGACAGATATCATCTGCAGCGTAGTAAATGGTGGCCCCATTTCCAACCACAAGGGTGTAAATATACCGGGAGCAGCCCTTTCCATGCCCTATATCAGTGATGTGGACCGCAGTGATATCATGTTTGGCTGTGACATGGATTTTGACTTTCTGGCGGCATCCTTTGTCAGATGTAAAGAGGATATCCTGGAGGTACGTAAGATCATTGAAGAGCATGGAAGCCACATGAAGATCATTGCAAAGATTGAGAATATGCAGGGCATAAGAAACCTGGATGAGATCCTGGAGGCAGCAGATGGTATTATGGTAGCGAGAGGTGACATGGGTGTGGAGATCCCTATGGAGGAGGTGCCGATCGTCCAGAAGCAGATGATCAAGAAGGCAGAAGCACTAGGAAAGCATGTTATCACGGCAACCCAGATGCTGGAGTCCATGATCAAGAATCCAAGACCGACACGTGCTGAGGCTACGGATATTGCCAATGCGATCTATGACGGAACTACAGCGATCATGCTTTCGGGAGAAAGTGCAGCAGGACTTTATCCGGTAGAAGCGGTAAAGACTATGGCAAAGATCGCCGAAAGAACCGAAGAGGATATTGACTATAACAGCCGTTTGAGAAGAAGAAAAGATATTGATAATATTGATACGACAACTGCGATTTCCCATGCAACCTGTACGACAGCCATGGATCTGAAGGCAGCAGCGATCGTTACCGTAACGATCTCTGGATTTACTGCAGGTATGATCGCAAGATATAAGCCTTCCTGTCCGATCATTGCCTGCTCTGTGAGCCCTAGAACCTGCAGACAGCTGAATCTGGCATGGGGTGTTACACCGATCTGGATCGCAAGGGAGAGCACGGCAGAGGATCTGTTTGATGAGGCTGTCCATGCTGCAGAGAAGGAGGGATATATCAAAAAAGGGGATAAGGTTGTATTGACGGCAGGTGTGCCTCTTGGTGTATCCGGAAGAACAAATATGATACGTGTTGTAGAGGTTTAATTTACATGGGAAAAATGGTATACTTAATGGGGAAAAGCTCTACGGGAAAGGATACCATCTACAGGGAGCTGCTAAAAAGCAGCTCTCTGCAGCTTAAGAAGATAGTTCCGTATACGACAAGACCCATGCGTGCCGGCGAAAAAGAGGGAAGAGAATACTTTTTTACAGATGAGGCAGGTTTTTTAAAGCTTCAGGATGAAGGCAGGGTTGTAGAGGCAAGAGCTTATCATACCTGTTATGGATTGTGGCGCTATTTTACTGTGGATGATGGTCATATAGACCTTGAGAATGAAAATTATCTGATCATAGGGACACTGGAATCCTACATAAAAACAGCAGGATATTTTGGAAAAGAAAAGGTGATACCGGTTCTTCTTGAAGTAGATGACGGTGTCAGGCTGCAGAGGGCACTTGACAGGGAACGGAGACAGGAAACCCCGAAATATGAGGAGCTGTGCCGGAGATATCTGTCTGATGCGGAAGATTTTTCTGAGGAAAAGATTCGGGAAGCCGGGGTTACGAAGCGGTTTTCCAACGAGAATCTGGAACATTGTCTTGCAGAAATAGAGGAATATATTTCAGGGTAGAGCAGGCGAAGCTGACAAAGAATGAGGCTGAGCAGGGGAAGGAGGAAGCAGAATGGACATAAAAGTGAATCAGGTCAGCCAGGCTGCCAGGCCGGAAGCACCTCAGAAAGTGCAGGAGACGGATGATGCCTTCCGCTTCACCCTTGTGAGCCATATTGAGGAAAAGGAGCTGCAGGCAAGACTGACTACGCTGATGGAAGAGATCACCATGCAGGGAAATAAGCTTGCCAGGAAGAGGGATGTCCGGGATATGAAGAAATACCGGGGATTGATCAAGGATTTTATGAATGAGATCATCAACAGATCCCATTCCTTCAGCAGGGAAAACTTTCTGGACAGGAAGGGACGTCACAGAGTATATGGTATTATCCGGCTGGTGGATGAGAATCTGGATGAGCTGGCACAGGAGCTGATGAAGGAAGAACAGGATCATCTGGCAATCCTTTCTAGGATTGGGGAGATCAGAGGTCTTTTGCTTGATATACTGACATAGGGGGAACAGGCTATGAGAAGATTTGAGGATATTGTAGGACAGGAGCAGCTGAGAGATCACCTGGAAAATGCGGTAAAGCTCGGAAAAGTTTCCCATGCCTATCTGATTAACGGAGAGAGAAGCTCTGGCAAGGAATTCATTGCAAAAATCTTTGCACAGGCATTGCAGTGTGAAAACAGACAGGGAGCAGATCCGTGCGGCGAATGTCATTCCTGTGTGCAGGCAGAGAGTGGTAATCATCCCGATATTATTTTTCTGACTCATGAAAAGCCCAATGTGATCAGCGTAGAGGATATCCGTACCCAGATCAACAATGATATGGCGATCAAGCCCTACAGCGGCAAATGGAAGATCTATATTGTCAATGAAGCGGAAAAGATGACAGTACAGGCACAGAATGCCCTGCTGAAAACACTGGAGGAGCCGCCAGAATATGGTGTGATCCTGCTTCTTGTCAGTAATGTAAATGCATTGCTTCCCACGATCCTAAGCAGATGTGTACAGCTTAATATGAAGCCTGTCAGAGATGCACAGGTCAAGGATTATCTGATGAAGACCATGCAGATCCCGGACTATAAGGCAGATATTTGTGTTGCTTTTGCCAGGGGAAATGTGGGAAAAGCAAAGCTGCTTGCTTCCAGTGAAGAATTTGACAAGGTAAAGGAAGAGGCAGTTTCCCTTCTTCGGAATATCCAGGATATGGAGATTCATGAGATCGTGACTGCTATCAAAAAGATCACGGAATACAAGCTGGATATCAATGATTACCTGGATATTCTGTCCATCTGGTATCGTGATGTGCTGCTCTTTAAGGCTACACATGATGCAAATCACTTGATTTTCCGGGAAGAGATACAGTATATTAGAAAAGTAGCAGATACCAGTACCTACGAAGGGATTGAAACCATCATAGAAGAACTGGAAAAGTCCAAGCAGAGACTGAATGCCAATGTAAACTTTGATCTGACCATGGAGCTTCTGCTGCTTACCATTAAAGAGAATTAGTGAGGTTGATAGATTTATGAAAAAAGTAATCGGTGTAAGATTCCGGACAGCAGGCAAGATCTATTTTTTTGATCCCGGCAAGCTGTCTGTTAAAAGAAATGATCATGTGATTGTAGAAACTGCAAGGGGGATTGAATACGGAACTGTAGTAGGAAATCCCAGAGAAGTAGATGATGACAAGGTAGTACAGCCTTTGAAGCCGGTACTGCGTATTGCCACAGAACGGGATGATGAGCAGGAGGCTGGTAATAAGCTTAAAGAAAAAGAGGCCTTTAAGATCTGCCTTGAGAAGATCAAAAAACATGGTCTTGAAATGAAGCTGATCGATGCAGAATATACCTTTGACAATAATAAGGTACTTTTTTATTTTACAGCAGATGGAAGAATTGATTTCAGAGAGCTGGTTAAGGATCTGGCATCTGTTTTCAAGACGAGGATCGAGCTTCGCCAGATCGGTGTCAGGGATGAGACCAAGATTCTTGGCGGAATCGGTATCTGCGGCAGGGAGCTGTGCTGTCATGCACATCTGTCAGAGTTTGTTCCGGTTTCCATCAAGATGGCCAAGGAGCAGAATCTTTCTTTAAATCCTACCAAGATCTCCGGCGTATGCGGCAGACTGATGTGCTGCTTAAAGCATGAGGAGGAAACCTATGAGGAGCTGAACCGGAGACTGCCGAATGTGGGTGATCATGTTACTACAGATGACGGACTGAAGGGAGAAGTAGCAAGTGTCAACGTGCTGCGCCAGCTTGTCAAGGTAATCGTAGATGTAGGTGACGAGAAGGAGATCCAGGAATATAAGGTAGAACAGCTGCGGTTTAAGAGAAAGCGCAGAAACAATAAGGTGGATGTACAGGATGAAGAACTGAAGACACTGGAGAAGCTGGAAAAACAGGAAGGAAAATCAAAGCTTGATGACAACTGATGAGCTTTTGAAGGAAAATGAGAGAGTGGATGATCTGCAGAGAAACGGCTATAAGATCATCCAGGATCCGGGTCGGTTCTGTTTCGGGATGGATGCGGTTCTGCTTTCCGGTTTTGCCCGTGCCAGAGAAGGTGCCAGGGTGATCGATCTTGGTACGGGAACAGGGATCATACCGATCCTGATGGAGGCCAAGACAAAGGCTGCCCACCTGACAGGACTTGAGATCCAGGAAGAAAGTGCAGATATGGCAAGACGTAGTGTACAGCTCAACGGTCTTACCGATAAGATTACAATCGTAACCGGAGATTTAAAAGAAGCAGTGAGTCTTTTTGGCGCTGCTTCCTTTGATGTTGTGACCTGTAATCCCCCTTATATGACAGAGCATCACGGACTTACCAATCCAGGTGGACCCAAGGCGGTCGCAAGGCATGAGCTGCTCTGTAATCTGGAGGATGTGATCTCACAGGCAGCAGGGCTGCTTAAGAGCGGCGGTAATTTTTATCTGGTGCACAGACCCTTCCGGCTGGTGGATATCATGGTACTGATGCGGAAGTACAGGCTTGAGCCAAAGCGGATGAAGCTGGTGTATCCCTTTGCAGATAAGGAGCCCAATATGGTCCTGATCGAAGCAAATCGGGGCGGAAGGGCGAGACTGACCGTAGAAAAGCCATTGATCGTTTATGAGAAGCCTGGGGTTTACACAGAGGAGATCTACACAGTTTACGGATATTAAGGAGAGTGACCATGAGCGGAACCCTGTATTTGTGTGCAACACCTATCGGAAATCTGCAGGACATGACAGAGCGGGTGTTATTGACATTAAAAGAGGTAGATCTGATCGCAGCAGAGGATACCAGAAACAGTATCCGTCTGCTGAATCATTTTGAGATCAGAACTCCCATGACCAGCTATCATGAATACAATAAAGTAGAAAAGGCTCATTATCTGGTGGATCAGCTTCTTACAGGCAAAAATATCGCACTGATCACAGATGCAGGGACACCGGCGATCTCTGATCCCGGGGAGGTGCTTGTAGCAGAGTGCCAGAAGGCAGGTGTGCCGGTGACATCCCTTCCCGGGTGCTGTGCCTGCATTACAGCACTGACACTGTCCGGACTTCCCACAAGGCGGTTCTGCTTTGAGGGCTTTCTGCCCACGGATAAAAAGGAAAAGGCATTTGTGCTGGAGGAGCTTGCCAGAGAGACACGGACCATGATCCTGTATGAGGCTCCTCATCATCTGAAGAGGACACTGTCTGAGCTTCTGGAAACGCTGGGGGAGCGCCGGATCACGCTTTGCCGGGAGCTGACCAAGAAATTTGAGACCATTATGCCAACAACTCTCGAAGGGGCTGCAGACTATTATGAGGAAAATGAACCCAAAGGGGAATATGTCCTTGTGATTGAAGGAAAGAGCCGGAAGGAGATCGAGGAGGAGCAGCAGAAAAGCTGGGAATCCATGAGCATAGAGGAGCACATGGCTTTTTATGAAAAGCAGGGTATAGACAGAAAGAGCGCCATGAAAAAGGTGGCGGCGGACAGAGGCGTAGGAAAAAGAGAGATTTATCAGGCACTCCTGAAGGAAGAATAAGGACTGGAAGGTTATGCGGTATAAAGGAGACAGAAGATGAATGAGCTGGAACAGGCAATGAGAGAAGTAGTGCAGCAGAATGCCTATATGCAGCACCTTGGCATTGAGGTGGAAAGCTTATCGGCAGATTATGTCTGTACGAAAATGCCTTATAAGGAGGAACTGACCAATCCCTACGGGATGTTTCATGGAGGATGCCTTTATTCCCTCTGCGATATCACGGCAGGACTCGGAGCGTGCATGGGTGGATATTTTGCGACCACAGTCAATGGCTCCCTGAATTTTATGCTGCCGGCAGATCATCTGTCTTATGTGGTATGTCAGGCCAGAAGGCTGCGGATGGGAAAGCATCTGGCTGTTTATGAGGTACGGATCCTGAATGATCAGGAGCAGCTTCTGGACAGTGGGGAATTTACTTTTTTCCTGACAGATCACAGGGTGATTCCACAAGGTTAAGAAAAAATAAGTAGTACGGCGGCAGGATATTTGCTATAATTGCACATATAGTATGCCAAAAGGAGAAAAAATATGGCTTTTCAGATTATTACAGACTCAGCTTCCGATATTCCGGAAAGTGTCATTACCAAGTACAATTTATATGTAATGCCTACACCGGTCACGATTGAGGGAACTGATTACTTTGATGGCAAAACCATTTTCCCGGAGGAATTTTATGAGATCCAGGCTTCCGGTAAGGATATTAAAACCTATCATATCAACCAGTATATGTTCCATGAGCATTTCCTGCCCTATGCAAAGCGTGGGGATGAGGTTCTGTATATCTGTTTTTCCACAGGAATAGCAGGAACCTTTAATGCAGCAAATCTTGCCTATGATGAAGTAAAGGAGGAATATCCGGACTTTAAGCTGACGATCATTGATTCAAGGTGTGCTTCCGTAGGCTATGGACTTGTTGTGACAAAGCTCCTGCAGATGCAGAAAAACGGGGCGCCGAAGGAGCTGATCATTGAGGCGGCACACTTCTTCTGTGAGCATATGGAGCACGCAGTCACAGTGATGCAGCTTGATTATCTGTTTAAGGGAGGACGGCTCAGCAGAACCTCTTTCCTTGCAGGAACTGTATTGGATATCAAGCCTATCATTATTGTAGATGAAAATGGTTCCCTGAGTGCTGTAGAAAAGGTCCGTGGCTGGAAGAAGGCTCAGAAGAGGATCCTTGATATGGTTGGAGAGAAGGGCAAAAACCTGGAGAACCAGATGGTAGCCGTTGTCTACGGAAAGGACAGGGAATCCGCTGATTTCGTAGAAGAACAGCTTAGGGAGCGTTATCACGTAAAGGATATTCTGGAATCCCAGATCGGCTGTGCGATCGGTGCCCATACAGGTCCCGGTATCGTAGCGGTCACATTCCTGAATGATACCAATGAAAAATATGACGCATATCTGGACTAAAAAAGGAAGAAAGAAATTGAAAAAGCTGCTTGTCTATCTTAAAGATTATAAAAAAGAAAGTATTCTGGGGCCTCTGTTTAAACTGCTGGAGGCCTCTTTTGAACTTATTGTACCGCTTGTTGTGGCATCCATGATCGATGTGGGAATTGCGCAGAGAGATAAGGGCTATGTAGGAAGAATGTGCCTGATCATGGCAGCACTTGGTCTGATCGGTCTTGTCTGTTCCATTACGGCACAGTATTTTGCAGCGAAAGCGGCTGTTGGATTTGCTACAAAGCTCCGTCATGGTGTATTTGAACACATTCAGAAGCTGTCCTTTTCCCAGCTTGACAGGGAGGGAACTGCCACGCTGATCACAAGGATCACTAGTGATATCAATCAGGTGCAGTCAGGTGTAAACCTTGTACTGCGCCTGTTTCTGCGTTCGCCATTCATTGTATTTGGTGCCATGGTCATGGCCTTTACAGTTGATGTAAAGGCTGCCCTGATTTTCGTAGTTGTGATCCCGGTACTGTCCGTGATCGTATTTGGCATCATGCTGGTAAGTATTCCGCTGTACAAAAGAGTACAGAGCGGACTTGACAGGGTGCTTGGAACTACAAGAGAGAATCTCACCGGTGTCCGTGTGATCCGTGCTTTTGGACAGGAACCGGCAGAGATCGGTAAGTTTGACGGTGAGAATGATGCACTAAAGAAGATCCAGACTACAGCAGGACGGATCTCGGCGCTGATGAATCCGTTGACCTATGTGGTGATCAATGCAGGTCTGATCGCCCTGATCTATACAGGTGCCCTGCAGGTGGATGCAGGTGTGCTGTCAAAGGGTGAAGTGGTAGCGCTGATCAATTATATGTCACAGATCCTGGTAGAGCTGGTGAAGCTGGCAAACCTGATCATCACTATGACCAAGGCAGTTGCTTGTGGAAACAGGATTGAAGCTGTATTGGCAATGCCTGCAGGACTGAAGGAGTATTCCACAGAGGAACCGGACGAAGCAGCTTCAGTATATGCCGGCAGTGAAGAAGAAACGGGCAGCGTTGTCTTCGAGCATGTAGGACTTCGTTATTATGAGGGCGGCGAGGAAGCTCTGACAGATATTAGCTTCAGAGCCGGAAGGGGAGACACCATTGGCATCATTGGCGGTACCGGCTCTGGTAAGTCTTCCCTGATGAACCTGATCCCCCGTTTTTATGATGTGACAAGCGGCAGTGTGAGAGTGGATGGCAGAGATGTGAGAAGCTATGATACCGTTACCCTCCGGAATAAGATCGGTGTTGTCATGCAGAAAGCCGTGCTGTTCCAGGGAACAATCCGGGATAATCTGAAGTGGGGTAATGAAGCAGCTACAGATGAAGAGATCTATGAAGCACTCCGGACAGCACAGGCAGAAGAGATCGTACGGCAGAAGAAGGACGGTCTTGATGAAATGATCGAGCAGGAAGGACGGAACCTTTCCGGTGGACAGAAGCAGCGTCTTTCCATTGCCAGGGCACTGGTAAGGAAGCCGGAGATCCTGATCCTTGATGACAGTGCATCCGCACTGGATTATGCAACGGATGCAGCACTCCGCAGGGCATTGAAGGAAATGCCGGGAGACACTACCGTATTTATTGTTTCCCAGAGAGCTTCTTCCCTGATGCACGCGGATATGATCATCGTGCTGGATGACGGCAGGGCAGTAGGAATGGGAACCCATGAAGAGCTGCTTAAGAGCTGCGAGGTATATCAGGAAATCTATTACAGTCAGTTTGAAAAGAAGGCAGGTCAGGGCGAGTAATATGAAAAAGACAGAAAAAAATGAAAAACAGAAGGAGACACTGATCAAGGTCTTAAAATATATGAAGCCATACCGGTGGCTGGTCGTTCTTACGATCCTGATGGCTGCAGCTTCTGTAGCACTTACCTTATATCTGCCGGTACTGACAGGAAATGCGGTTGACTGGCTGACCAGCCTCATCAGCCCGGCAGAGGGGACAGGAAGTCCGTGGCCGGCTTTGTTTGCTATCCTGAAAAAGATGGCAGTGGTAGTTGTTCTTACTGCACTGGCACAGTGGCTGATGGGAATCTGCAATAACAAGATCGTTTACAGTATGATCCAGGATATCAGGGAGAAGGCATTTTGCAGGATCCAGGAGCTGCCTTTGAAATATCTGGATTGTCATTCACAGGGAGATATTGTCAGTCGTGTTATTGCGGATGTAGACCAGTTTGCAGATGGTCTGCTGATCGGATTTACCCAGCTGTTTACCGGTGTTGTGACGATCATCGGTACGTTGTTCTTTATGCTTTCTGTGAATGTGGGGATCACTGTAGTTGTTGTCGTGATCACACCGGTTTCCCTGTTTGTGGCAAGCTTTATAGCCAAAAAGACCTTCAGCATGTTCAAGCTGCAGTCAGAAACAAGAGGAGAACAGACCAACCTGATCAATGAAATGATCGGTAATCAGAAGGTGGTCCAGGCCTTTAACAGAGAGGATGAAACACTGGAAGCCTTTGATGAAATCAACGGAAGGCTGGAAAAGTATTCCCTGCGGGCAATCTTCTTTTCTTCCATTACCAATCCCAGCACGAGATTTGTCAACAGTCTGGTTTATATGGGAGTTGGACTGACGGGCGCCATGGCGGCGATCTCCGGCAGACTGACAGTAGGACAGCTTACCTGCCTGCTTTCTTATGCAAACCAGTATACCAAGCCTTTTAACGAAATTTCCGGTGTCGTGACAGAGCTGCAGGGTGCACTTGCCTGTGCGGCACGTATTTTTGAACTGATCGAGGAAGAGCCTCAGACCGCAGATGCTGCAGATGCCAGGGTGCTGACAGATGCAAAGGGAGCCATTGACCTTAGCCATGTGGCATTTTCCTATACACCGGACAGGAGGCTGATCGAGGATCTGAATCTTCAGGTAAAACCGGGGCAGAGGATTGCTATCGTAGGGCCTACGGGCTGCGGCAAGACGACACTGATCAACCTGCTGATGCGTTTCTATGATGTCAATGAAGGAAGTATTTCCGTAGATGGTACGGATATCCGGGATATTACAAGGAAATCCCTGCGCACCTCCTTTGGTATGGTGCTGCAGGATACGTGGCTTAAGAGAGGAACGATCCGGGAGAATATCACAGTAGGAAGACCGGATGCCACAGATAAGGAGGTCATTGCAGCAGCAAAGGCTTCCCATGCGGACAGCTTTATCAGAAGGCTGCCGGATGGCTATGATACCGTGATCGGAGAGGATGGCGGCAGCCTGTCAGGAGGGCAGAAACAGCTCCTTTGTATCACCAGAGTGATGCTTTCCCTGCCTCCTGTGCTGATATTGGATGAGGCAACCTCTTCTATTGATACAAGAACAGAACAGAAGATCCAGAAAGCATTTGCAACGATGATGGAGGGCAGGACAAGCTTTATTGTAGCCCACAGGTTATCGACGATCCAGAATGCAGATGTGATACTGGTCATGAAAGACGGTCATATTATCGAGCAGGGAAATCATGAAGAACTGCTCGCAGAAGGTGGTTTTTATGCAAAACTGTACAACAGTCAGTTCGCGATCGCATAACAGATTATTCAGCAACCGTGCCCTGTGGGCACTGCTGGTTCCCCTGATGGTGGAACAGCTTTTAAATTCCCTGATGGGAACAGCAGATACCATCATGGTCAGTAATGTGGGAGCCGCTGCCATGTCAGCGGTTTCCCTGGTGGATTCTATCAATGTACTGGTAATCCAGGCCTTCTCCGCACTTGCAGCAGGAGGCTGTATCATTTGTTCCCAGTATATCGGGAAGGAAAAGCCAAAGGAAGCGGAAAGGGCAGCTAAGCAGGTGCTGCTTGTTGTGTTTCTTATCTCTGCAGTGATCACGGTACTTTGCATGATCAGTAACCGGGAGCTTCTGCACCTTGTCTTTGGACAGGTAGAAGCGGATGTTATGGATGCTGCTGTGATCTACTTTTATTATACAGCACTGTCTTTTCCTTTTATTGGACTGTATGATGCCGGTGCAGCCATTTACCGGGCACAGGGAAACAGCAGACTGCCCATGACAGTTTCTGTGATCTCCAATTTCCTGAATATTATCGGAAATGCTGTCTTTATCTGGGGCTTCCATATGGGAGTGTCCGGAGCGGCACTGTCGACACTTCTTTCACGTGTATTCTGTGCGGTGGTAGTACTAGCCTTTCTTCACAGGAAGGGGCAGACGATCACAGTGAATCATTATGTTAATATCAGACCGCAATGGCAGCTGATTTTGAGTATTCTGGCCATCGGAATTCCTTCCGGTGTAGAGAACAGTATGTTCCAGTTCGGTAAGCTGGCGATCCAGTCCAGCGTTTCCACCATGGGAACCACAGCAATTGCAGCACAGGCTATGGCTAATATTATGGAGAACCTGAATGGGATAGCGCCTATGGGGATGGGAATCGGGCTGATGACAGTAGTAGGACAGTGTATCGGTGCTGGACGGAAGGATGAAGCGGTATATTATATCAGAAAGGTATGCGTATGGGCTGAGATCTGTCTGATCATCAGCTGTGTGCTGGTATATCTGGCAGCAAGGCCGGTCACAGTGATCGCAGCCATGGAGCCAGAGAGCGCAGCACTGTGTGTTTATATGGTAGGATGGATCACGGTCTGCAAACCTATTTTCTGGGTAGGATCCTTTATCCCCGGATATGGAATGCGGGCAGCAGGAGATGTGAAATTCAGTATGATTGTATCGACCATTACTATGTGGCTTTGCCGTGTGAGCCTGTGTATCTTTCTAGTCAGGGTATTACACTTTGGACCAATGGCGGTATGGATCGGTATGTTTACAGACTGGGGTGTCAGAAGCATCATATTCTTTGGAAGATTTCACAGCAGGAAATGGCTGGAGCATAGGGTGGTAGCGTAGGATGAAACCTATAAGTGCAAAATTACTTTTAACGGCAGTATTTGTTGCCAGAGGAACTTCTTTCCTCTTTTCAAAAATATTGATGAATACCATGTCGCCCATGAATATTCTGGCAGTCAGGTTTATTCTGGCGTTTCTGGTGCTGGCGGTCATCTTCCATAAGAAGCTGCTTGCCTGCAGTAAAAACAGCCTGAAAGGCGGACTGATCCTGGGTGTATTGTATACGGTCTGCATGATATTTGAAATGTATGGCCTGCGGCTTATTGATTCTGGTGTCAGTTCCCTGATCGAAAACATGGCGATCGTAATGGTTCCGATCTATGCGGCGATCCTGACAAGAACTCTGCCAAAGAAGAAAACCATGCTGTGCGCCCTGCTCGCAGTTATCGGTGTTGGATGTTTGTCTCTGACGCAAAGCAGCTGTTCTGGCGGAGGTCTTGGCATCGTGCTGATGATACTTGCAGCACTGACATACGCAGCCTGTATCATGGCGACAGAAAAAGTAACACAGAATGCAGATCCTGTGACAGTAGGTATGCTGCAGCTTGGTGTGATGGGGCTTCTCAGTCTGATCGTAGCTCTGGCTTCCGGAGATTTCAGCCTGCCGCAGGGCAGTCAGCAGTTGGGAATGTTACTGCTTCTGGTACTTTTATGCAGTTGCTTTGGATTTACCTTCCAGCCAGTGGGACAGAAATATCTGCCCGCAGAAACAGCAGCAGTATTTACGGTAGTGAATCCCCTGACAGCCAGTGTGATGGGGATTGCGGTCGGTGGAGAAGGTATGAGTTTTTTGAAGTTGGCTGGGTATGTGCTGATCCTGCTGGCATTGCTGCTTTATAATCTGAAAACCAATGCATCGGACGGGGCATGGAGAGAAAAAAGAAGCTGAGATGCCCCACAGAGAGCGAAAAATTGAGAAGAAAAGGGAAAGAAGAGAACCGGACGGGGCATGGAGAAGGAAAAGAAGCTGTGGTGCCCCGCAGGGGTTGAAAAATCGAGAAGAAAAGGGAAAGAAGAGCTTCGAACGGGGCATGGGGAAGGAAAAGAAGCTGAGATGCCCCGCAGAGAGTGAGAAATTGAGAAGAAAAGAGAAAGAAGAGCATCGGACGGGGCATGGAGAGAAAAAAGAAGCTGAGATGCCCCGCAGAGGTTGAAAAAACGAGAAGAAAAGAAATGGGAAGTCATCAGACTTCCCATTTCTTTTTAAAATATTCGGTCAGGATTGCTGCAGCCCGTTCATGGGAGGCAGGTCCCGGATGTGCATGTGCACCGAGGTTGTCCGGTGTGGAATCGGGAAGCTGCAGGAAAGCAACATTGGAATCGCTGGTTTCATTGCGGTAGGTATTCATAGCTTCTGTGATAGCAAGAGTCAGATCATAACCAAGCATGCCGTAAGCCCATACGATATGCGAAGATTCATTGTGTTTTCTGAGCATCTTCAGGAAGTCAATGACAGCCTGTTCAAACTTCAGAAGGTCTTCCCTGTTATAGGTGCCGTCTGGATTCTTGCGCTGCTTGCAGACGTCACCGGTTTCCGGAATGGTGAAAGGAGGCTGTTCAAAAGCAGAGGCATCATTGGTACCAAGATTTACCACAATAGCGTCTGGCACCCAGCTACGGAAATCGTAGGGTTTGGATACACCGAGGGATTCGTTGAATTCTCCGCCGCACAGACCACACAGGGCTTCATAGCGGGAAGGGATATTGTGCCTTGTATCATTGTCCCAGCCACAGTAAACTCCCCAGCCACCCTGGGAAAAGAGATGATAGTCAGCATTCAGGGCATTGGCAGTCATGACGGCATAATTCCGGCTGCTGCTCATATACATGGCAAGCCAGTCCGTATCCTCTTTGGCACCATAGGTACCTTCACCGGAGGTGATGCTGTCTCCGATAAATTCTATTTTATAACGCTTTTCAGAGGTTGGAAGGAAAAAGCCATCTGTCTGAAAGCCTTTTACAAGGATGTGGCAGTCATCGTCTTCTGTCATGGACTGCAGCTCACGCATGAATTTCATGTTTTTGACACTGTCCGGACTCATATTGCGGAACAGACAGATGGAATAGGAACCGGGCAGAAGCATCTGGCGGCTCATAAAGGAATTATTCAGTGCTGTATAGATCCAGGGCTCGTGGAAATCACAGTCTACCTCTAGATCGATCCATAGTTCAGAACCGGTTACATTGACCTCAATACCGCTTCCGTTAAAAAACAGGGGAAGAGGACACTGACCGGAAATATTCCTTCCGTGTACCTTATAATATTCTATTTCATTCAAAGAAAGGCTTTTCAGATTCTCATTTTTTTTCACCGGTATACCTCCTATTTAATAATCAAAAATTCAGCCAGCCTTCACAATGCTTACAGTCAGAACTCCGTTGTCTGAAGAAGTCTGCAGCATAATGGGATAGCTGTAAGGATTGACAAAGGACAGATCCTTGTAGCCCTCTACGATCGCAGCATCCAGTCCTCTTGGAACATAGTCAACGGGAAGGGAATGCAGATAATGGGAAGCAGCCGGGATATCAGCAACTACCATGGCTGCATACAGAGTAGAGGATACCTGACAGATACCTCCGCCTACACTGGTAACCACTCTGCCGCTGGCAAAGGAAGGCGCTTCCACATAACCGTTTGCAGTGGTTCTGGTACCTACGGAAGTGCTGTAGGAGAAACGTCCGCCTGCAGGGATCACAAGTCCATTAATACGGGAAGCGGACAGGATCACATTGGTGGCGCGGGCCTCTGTAGTATCAAAGGTTGTGGTATAGCTTCCAAGAACACCTTCTGCTAAGTCTTTACCGGCATCAAAAACAGCCTTTCTGTTTTCTGCTTTGCCATTTGTGATGTAATGACGGTAATAAGAGGGAAGATCTGTACCGTAAACGGCCATCAGATCAGGGTTCTGGCACATATAAGCCTTCAGATTGAATTGGGCATTGCCGTTCCGTCCTTCTGCCATCCCGGTCTTGATGAAATGGGAAAGCAAAGAGGCAGGATCATTGCCGATAGAAGTCTGCAGATCCGGATAGGTCTGATAGTAATAATCAGCGTCAAACACAGCGGAATAGTCTGTAATCTGAGAAACCGCACCGGCAGATATTATCTGCGCAGCAGGCGCTGCGTTTACCGGAAGCAGAGGAGCGGCTGACAGAGAAAGAACTGCAGCGCCTGTCAGGACAGGCAGGGTAACACGTAAATTATGTTTCATAGGAATGCTTCCTTTCTTTTGGATGGTGCAGAGTAAACAAATGCGCCGGGAGCGCCATGAATACCTGCTGAATGTATATGGGTATCAGGATAAAAAAGTGCATGCAAAGAGCGGGTGATGGGAATCGAACCCACGTATCCAGCTTGGAAGGCTGGTGTTCTACCATTGAACTACACCCGCATATCAGATATGTTATTACAATTCTCACGAACAGATGTTATCATATCACAGAAGAACCTGAAAGTCAACGAAAAAATTGAATAAAAGATTGTAGATTGTAGGAAAAAGGTGCAGAAAAATTGACATAAGGGTACGATGTTCTTACAATAGAGATAACTAAAATTTCAAAGGGGATGGGTTAAAAATGAGTTTAAAAGAAAAGCATGCATTCAGTGAGAAGCAGCTTGTAAACCAGCGGTTTCTGGTGTGTTACGGATCTGTGATCGGTATTCTGCTTCTGGCGTATATCGGGGAGTACATCAAGGGTAACAGGACACCTGGTTATCTGGCGGTATTCTGTACCATTATGCTGATCCCGTTTCTCACATGTATGATCCTGTATTTTGTGAAGAATAAAGAAAGTGCAGCGATCAAGTACATAGGTATGGGCGGCTTTCTGATCCTGTATGCCTATGTCATGTTTACATCAGACAGTATCATCGCATTTGTTTACATTCTTCCCATGCTGACGGCGATCACACTTTTCCAGAATGGAAAGTTCAGTCTTGGAGCCGGATCACTGGCAGTTGCTATCAATGTATTTTATATTGTGGAAGAAGTGGGAAACGGCAGGGCAGACAGCAGTTCCATCATCAATTATGAAATTGCCCTGGCAGCAGTGCTTCTTGTGGATGTGTTCTGTATCGTATCCTCCAGAAATCTGGAGAGGATCAGCAATTTCAAGATGGCGCAGATTTCTGAGGAAAAAGAGCATACCGGGGAGATCCTGGAGAATATGACTTCCACCACCGGTGAGTTGATCGAAAAGATCACTGCTATTGATGCGCAGTCCAAGGATATGGAGTCCCAGGGTGAAAACAGCAAAAATGCGATCGAAGAGATCGTGACCGGAGCCAATGACCTGGCACAGACGATCCAGAAGCAGCTTGAAATGACAGAAAATATCGGTGTGCAGACGGACAATGCAGTACAGATTTCGGACAGGATCAGTGAGAAATTCCAGACCACACTGAAGATCACGGAAGAAGGCAATCAGGATATCGGACAGCTCCGGGCAGCGTCAGCTCAGACAGAGAGTGCGGGCGGCGAAGTCAGTGCGACCATGAACACATTGCTTGAACAGATCGAGGAAGCCAATAAGATCCTGCAGATGATCGCCGGTATCACGACACAGACCACGCTTCTTGCGCTCAACGCAAGTATAGAGGCTGCACATGCAGGCGAAGCTGGCAAGGGCTTTGCGGTAGTTGCAGATGAGATCAAGAATCTGGCAGCAGGCACAGAGCAGGCAACCCAGCAGATCAAGGACATTCTGGCACAGCTTACAGAGCAGGCAGATGCTGCCGGAAGAAGTGTAGGCAGCCTTGTGGAGACGAATAAGGCGCAGGCAGAGCTTGTGGAGAAGACAGGTGAGGCCTTTGCAAGGATCAAAAAGGACATTGACCAGGTTTCAGCTGACATGGCAGAACAGACTACCGGTATGGGTCAGGTCAAGGACAGCAACCATGAGATCGTACAGTACGTGGAGAACTTAAGTGCATTCAGTGAAGAGCTGCTGGCAAATATCGAGAATACAAGAACCCTGACAGATGGTATGATCCAGGGAACCAAGCAGATCAGCGACATGCTGGATGAGACCAAGAAAGAAGTAGAACTATTGAAGACCATGGTGTAGTGGAGGACAGCAGAAGAAACAGGCGGTGTCAGAGTCCGGCCACGGATGAAGAGGCATAAGCTGCAGATAAAAAGGAAACCGGTCAGACGGTGATGCTGCCGGTTTCGGAATCATAGGCCAGATAAAGGTGGACACCATCTTCAGTGTAGGTTTCCACAGGAAGCTCGATATCGTAGGTAACCCCTTCTGTGGTTTCCAGTGTAAGCATCCAGGGTGTGTTTTCTGCATTTCGTTTGATCTGGAGTCCTGTCAGGGACTGGGTCGGAGAAAGACTTTCAAGTCCGGAGAGGATATTGATACGGGCTCCTGCACTGTCCTTCTGATAGAGTGAGATCAGATCGAAGGAAAAAGAAGTATTATTGGTCAGAGAAAGAGGAATAGCTGTCAGTTCGGCGGCATCCTCTTCTTTTTTTGTATTTCCAAGCTGTGCAAGATAATCCTGATAGGATGCGATCAGCGTATCCATTGTGGACATCAGCAGGGTGATCTCCTCCTCTGACATGTCTTTCAGGTTATAGGACTGTATGGTATTCAGGTCATCCTGCAGGACGGAAAGAGCATCATCATAGGAGGTATCATCTACTTCCTTATGGACTTCTACTACTTCATTATGGATCTGTACAAGTTCTGTATATTTATCCTGTGCGGCCGCAAGCATCTCAGCGGAGGGAGCACAGCCTGTAAGGAAAGTAACAAGGAATGCCAGAATGAGGAAGAACGGAAGAAAATATTTATAGTAATGTTTCATAATAATTTTGTTAATCTCCTGCGAAAAGCTTTTTAATAACAGTATAAAGAATAAGGAGGAGAATAACAAGAGGAAAAAATAAACCTGATGGACAGCCAGATCGTGACTGACTGTCCATGATAATCTGTCAGCACATAGATGGATTGCTGGCAGCATAGTTCCAGAAAGCCTTCTGCTCCATACTGGCATCAGGAAGGTCAGAAAGGGAATAATCCCTGTCAAGCTGTTCCCATTTGGAGCTGCCAAGGGAGTGATAGGGCATGATCTCACAGGATTGGATACAGGAGTAGGATTCCTGTAAATGACGTATAGCAGAAAAATGCTCTTCTGTATCGTTACAACCGGGAATAATGGGGCAGCGGAGAATGAGAGGATGATGGATCTCATTCATATATGCAAGGTTCGCCAGCATGAGGTGATTATCAACACCTGTCAGCCGCCTGTGGAGTCCAGCACCAGTAGCTTTATAGTCCAGCAGGAACAGATCCACATAACGGGTAAGCTCCCGAAATCGTGTCGGTGCAACGATGCCATTGGTTTCCAGACAGATGTGCAGATTTTCTTTCTTTGCTTCGGTGAGAAGCTCAAGCAGAAAATCGTACTGCGTAGTAGGTTCTCCGCCAGAGATTGTGATGCCGCCACCGCTCTGTTCAAAATAAGGCCGGTCCTTTACCACTTCTGAAAGGATATCCTGTACGCTGCGTTCCATGCCGAAAATCTTCAGGGCATTTGTTAGGCATTCCTGTACGCAGGTGCCACAGGCAGTACACAGAGAACGGTCTATATGATGTCCGTTTTCATCAAAAGAGTGTGCATGAACCGGACATACAGTAGTACAGCGCTCACAGCCAATGCAGTTGGAAGCTGTGTAGGAAAGTTCCGGCTGCTTTTGGAACGATTCCGGATTATGACACCAGAGACAGCGAATGTTGCAGCCCTTCAGAAAAACAGTGGTGCGGATCCCAGGCCCATCGTGGAGACAGAATTTCTGTATATCAAAAATAATACCCATATTTCCTCACAATCTAGGAAGCAAACGTAGTACGTCTGATAATTTCTTCCTGTACGATGGGATCCAGTTCTACAAAGCGGGCACTGAAGCCACCGATCCTGACAATCAGGTTCTGATATTTCTCGGGATGCTCCTTGGCTTTGATCAGGTCATCCTTTCCAATTACCATCAGATTCAGCTGACTGCCATTATTCATGAAAAATGCCTGGATAAGCTGTTTCATTTTATCAAACTGGTCTGTAAACAGTTCTTTTGTAAAACGGATGTTATTAATCACGCCGGCATGCAGTGAGTGATCAAATTTGCGCATGGAATTTAAAAGTGCGGTGGCACCACTTCTGTCACAGCCAATAGAAGCCCCGTTGGCATTGGCAAGAGCTTCTCCATTTTTCCTTCCACAGGCAGATGCCATGGTGACATTGCCCCAGACAGCGCTTTCACTATTATTGACACTGACCATCATGTATTTATCAAGGCCGGTCTGATCTGTAAGGGCGAGGCTGGCCTTTGCGATATAGTTAAAGACACGGATTGCCATGCGGTCGGCTTCATCATTGTCGTTTCCGTACTTGGGGCAGGACTGCATAAGCCTGCGCTCCTTTTCATAGCCTTCAAAATTGGCATCCAGTATACTTACAAGCTGTTTTAAACTCATTATCTGCCTGTCATAAACAAGGGTTTTGATTGCAGTAAGACTGTCAGCGGCAGATATCATACCCATGATTTCAGTCATGCCGTGAAAATAGCGGACACCACCTTCTAAAAGAGGTTTACCTTTTTCCAGACAGTCGTGCATCAAAAGACTCAGATGAAGACACCCGGCATTTTCGGCAATGATATCGTAACAGTCTTTTTCTGCAAAGGCTACAAGAGTAAGCTCAGGATCTATCTGTGCAGTAAAGGCATCCCAGAGATCTTCAAAGGTTGCAAAATCCTCTACAGCACCAGTGTCGGGACCGGCCTGTACCTGATAATACATATCTCTGCCGTGATGAAGGGCAAGCTCCAGTGCTTTCAACAGATTCAGGGAGCTGTTTGGAGTTCCCACACTCCGTCCCTCCAGAATATATTCACCACAGCCGGCCGGAATATAGCTCATGGCATCGTCCAGATTTACCTGAAAGGCTTTCTGGATAGCGGGAATATTGGTATCGTCACTGTACAGGATCGGAAAGGAGCAGCCTTCGGCATTTACCTGAAGGGCTTTGTCAAAAACAGTCTGGTTCATACCCTCGTAGCATCGTAATGTCAATTGTGGGATAACCTCTTTTGTCCGCCTGGTGGTTTCCATAAGGAGAAGAGCAAGCTGATCTGCATTCTGGGGATTTCTTCGTCCAAGACCACCAAGGATGATGCGGGCGTCATGGATCTTGCCGATTCGCCTGATCTTTCCATAAAGATCAGTAAGATAGCTGATAGCTGTTTCTTCATCAATAATGCCCTGCTGAAGATCTGCAGCATAGAAATCGCCAAGATAAATATCCATACGGCCATAATTCATCAGGTCAGATATCACAGCATAGATCCAGAAAAGCTGCAGGGCTTCTAAAAAAGTATTTGGTTTCTGATAACGGATGCGGCTGAGGTCAGCGTAAATACGGCGCAGCTCTGTATTATCGGGATCCTTTTCCAAAAGGCTGCAGAGCTGATATTTGTAGAAATCAATGGCATCCTCAACTGTAGTAATCGTGATCAGCAGAGCCTGGATAAAAGGATCTGTCTGGTCCTTCAGTGCAGCTTCTTCATAAAGATGGTGAAGTCCAAGCTGAAGAAGCTTGTCCAGATCGGGTATGGTGAGGGCAAGACGGCCATCAGGAATGCTGGAAACGCCAAGGCGCCCTTCTTCCCCCAGTCTGTGTACAGCCTTTTGATATGGATCGAGATGACCATGCTTTGATGCAAAACGATCATTCAGCTTGTACAGAGTACGTTCTGTATGCCAGTAAGCAATGGCAGCTTCTATTTCATCAATCCGGGACAGGAATTCCCTATTATCGTCAAGAAGTTTTCTTGCCTGATCCTCTTCAAAAAAGTAAATGTATTTGCCACCATATTGCGGACTGAAGCCAATAAAGGTGTGGTGAATACTGCCAGCAAGAAGATCTCCCTTCTGGAAATCCTGTAGAATGTGCGGAATCTGAAGCTTCAGTATGCGTGCCTCCCGGAGATACTTGTTCTCATTTGTGCGGTAAATTTCGGTAAAATGTAAAAAATAATCAAAGGTATCTTGGATATGTTTTCTATTCATTGTATAGATCTCCTGTCATATAATTCTGTTATCCTGCAGTTCTGAAAAATAGATTAATGAGACTGATTTCAGTGTATAACAGAAGTAAAAAATTCACCTTTACTCTATGCGCTTTTTATTATGCTGTATTGATAAGTTCTGTTACATATGCCTTGCGGCAAAATCCTTTGGAGTGCAGTGATAAATAGAGTGAAATACATTATAGAAATGACTCAGATTATTAAATCCGCACTGATAACAGATCTCAGTAATGCTGTACTTATTAGAAAGGATCAGCTCACAGGCATATACCATACGCTTACTGTTGATATACTCCGTGGGAGACATCTTATAATACTTCTGAAAGGAGCGGATCACGTGGGCCTGGGAATAGTTGCATAATTCCATGAGCCTTTGGAGCCCCTGGATATAATTGTGACGTTTGCTCATTTCAATATCCAGCTTGTAGAGCCAGTCCGGAATCAGCTGAGTTCTTGTATGGACAAATTCCGTTTCTGCGCCAAGCAGAGGATAATAGAGCTCAGAAGCGAAGGAACGGAATAAGTGGCGGCATTTTTGACTGGGGTACAGGGAAGCGAGCTCTAAAAGCATATCACGCAGATGATCAAACTGTTTTCCTTCTATTTTAAGGTGAATAGGAAGCAGAGGAGAGTCAATGACAGAAGGGGAAATGCCAAGGTATGAAAGAACGGGGGCGATTTCACTTATATAATACCCGATGTTAATGATCTTGAAATCAAAATAGTTAATGGCAGCGTAGCTGTGGACATCATTAGGGCGTATAAAGACAAGACTTCCCTGGGACAGGAGCTGCTGGGAATTATTGATGCTGTGAACAGCTTTGCCATAAGTTACCAGAAAGACCTCATAAAAATCATGATAATGATCTGGAAAAGTATCAGCAACACTTGTCTGGTACAGGGCACGGGGACCAAAATCATATTCTTCTTTTGCAAGTTTCAGAAAGATAGGTAGCATGAATCATTCTCTCCTTCAATAAAAAAGATTACCTATAAAATAAGTGTTCACATAAAAATTATCAATAGGAAATTCAAAAAAAAGGGAAGATCAATATACCATAAAACATAGTCAACATGAAAGAGGAAAAAGGGACTGATATGGTGTTTAATAAAGTCAATCCAAATAAAAATGAACCAAAGGGAGGGCATCATAATGAAGAAAAAATGGATTGCAGCGATTATGACTGCAGCAATGGTTATGACAACACTTGCCGGATGCGGAAGCAGTACCGGTACAGCAACAGAAACTGACAGCACTGCAGCAGAAACACAGGAAACAGAGGCAGCAGATGACAGTACGGCAGCAGGAGATGTTACCTTGTCTCTTGCATTCCATTATCCGGAAGATTTCTATGAAGAAAATATTGTTCCTATTGTGGATGAATTCAAGAAGCTTCACCCTGAATTAAAAGAAGTAAAATTTACAACACTGTCAGGTGCAAGTGATGAACAGCAGGTTACCAGACTGACTGGTGGACAATATGAGGATGTAATCCTTGTTCCTTCTGTTCTGCTGGCAAGTGAGCTGCCAAATTATTTTGCACCTCTAGGAGATGCGACAGAAATGGCATCAAAATACTATTATGGTGACTATATGCAGTATGAAGGCCAGAGCTATGGCATTCCGATCGGTATCGTATACGAAGGACTTCTTTACAATAAAACAGTTTTGGATACATACTGTGATGGCGTGGTTCCCAAAACTCTCGATGAGCTGTATGCAGATCTCGAAAAGTGTAAAGAAAATGGTATTACGGGTATTTACACAAATGCAGGTTCTGTATGGACCATGCGTTACTGGGACAATCTGGCAATCACCATGTCTGGTGATGATGATTATGCAAATAAGATTCTGACAGATCAGACTCCGTGGGCTGAAGGAAGTGCTTTAAGAGAAGCTGATGATATTCTGGCTGATTTTGCAAAGAAGGGATATGTAGAAGCTGATGTTGTAACAGCAGATCAGTGGGATTCTTCACTGACATCCATTGGCGGAGAGAAAACTGCATTTATATTTACAGGTACATGGGCATTATCCCAGGCACAGGAGCATGCAGAAGAACTTGGTCTTTCCGCTGATTCTATTGGGTTTATTCCTTTCCCTTACAAGAATGATGTAAGTGCGGACAATAAGCTCAGAATGAGAATTGCGCAGGATCTGTTTATGGGTGTTAATAAGAATTCTGAAAACCTTGAGCTTGCAAAGGAATTTTGTGCATTCTTCTGTGAGAATATGGCCTTGGCACTTGGTATGAATGAAATCATGATTGACGGTGGTGAAAACCAGCCTGATCTTGCGTTCCTGCAGGATCTTGATTATGTAGAGACTTATACTTCTCCTGCAAAGGATCCTAAGATTCAGGAAATGGCAGGAACTGCTGAGATAGATGTTTACTCTTTCGATGGATATCTTCTTGATTATGTTATGCTGCCGGTTATGAATGGTGGAGAGCCTGAATATGATAAGCTGAATGAGCTCTGGGGAAAGAATTTCCAGTAAGCAGCTTCAGCACATGATAGCCTGATGGGAGGGCGGTATACGCTCTCCCATTCATTATACTATATGATATCAATATAGTATAAAAAAGACAAAAAAATAGTGAGAAAGTCGGAACAGGATGGAGGTACAGCAATTGGCAAAACAAGAAAAAGGGAAACTGGGATCCAAAAGAAAATGGCAGAAAAGAAAGATATTGATTCTGTTCTTAACAATTCCGATGCTCTTTCTTCTGTATTTTACAGTATATCCTATCATTACCATGTTTTATTACAGCTTTACGGACTGGAAGGGTTCTGTGTCACCGTATGATTTCGTGGGCGTTTATAATTACAAAAATATTTTTACAACAGAATCCTACAGAAATGTATTTGTGACGGCAGGTTATTATCTTCTGGCAGGGCTTCTGCAGCAGGTGCTCTCACTGTTTCTCGCAGTGATCATGAACAAGAAGCTGCGTGGGAGCGGCTTTTTTAAAGGAATCATTTTCTTCCCGTTCATTATGAATGGTGTAGCGGTAGCTATGGCATTCCGTATGTTCTATCAGATCGGTGGTGGATTGGATACGCTGATGAATGTGGCAGGTTTTGGTGACTATATTAAGGTATGGATTTCAGATCCTAAAACCTGCAATTTTGCACTGGCATTTATTTTCCTGTGGAAAAATGTGGGCTACAGCTTTCTGATCTATCTTGGAACTATGCAGTCTATTTCCTCGGAATATTATGATGCAGCAGCAATTGACGGAGCCGGGACATGGGCAATGTTCAAAGCCATTACTTATCCGAATATCAAAATGATTGTCGGACTGATGGCGACTTTCTCCATTGTGAATTCTATTTCTGTATTTGACATTCCTTATGTTCTCACGAATGGAAAGAATGGAACGAACTCCTTTTCCACAACACTGATTGAAACAGCATTCAGCTATAACAAATATGGACAGGCCTGTGCCATGGCAATCTGTATGCTGGTGATAGCAGCTGTTGTTATGGTGTTTAAGAATATTGTTTTCAAGGAGGAGAATGAGAATACATATGAGTGATAAAGTAAAAAAATACAGTATAGCTATCCTGAAATACATCATATTGATCTTTGTGGCATTTGTTGTCATTTATCCTCTGATCGGTGTTTTTCTGGCTTCCTTTAAAACGAAAATTGAATATCTCTCCACGGGCAGCATGGAGCTTCCAGAAAACTTTAAGAATTTCAGCAATTATGCAACTGTAATGATAAAGGGTAATGTGCTCAGAGGATTTATAAATACCATTTTTATTATTGTATTTGCCTGCATTATATCTACTGTATTGTGTACAATGGTTGCCTTCTGCCTGTCCCGTTTCCAGTTTAAGGGAAAGGGATTTATTGACAGATTTTATATGATGGCTTCCTTCGTGCCAGGCATTATCGTACATCTGATCATTTTCAAGGATTTTGCCAGAGTAGGTCTTGTCAATAATCTGTTCAGTGTTGTTATCCTATATTCCGGAGTAGATATTGTAAGCCTGTATCTTTACAGACAGTATCTGAATCAGATTTCCATTTCTGTAGATGAGTCTGCATTAATGGAAGGCTGTTCCTACTTCAGGATTTACTGGAATATTTTGCTCCCGATGTTAAAGCCTGCGATCGTAACTGCCTGTATTATTAAAATTACATATATTTATAATGATTTTTATACAGCATTTCTGTATCTGCCGGCAACAGAAAAAGGTGTCATGTCAACAGTGCTGTACCGCTTTATTGGTCCTTACTCGTCAGAATGGAGTGTGATCGCAGCAGGAATTATCGTGGTGAGTATACCTGTATTTGTAGGATTTATATTTGCACAGAAATGGATCTACAAGGGATTTTCAGATGGCGCAGTGAAAGGGTAAACAGGCTGGGCGATGAAAAAGTAAAAACAGATATTTAAAAGGAGAGAACTGCTGGAAGCAGAACTGCAGGATATAGAAAAATGAACAGAAATAGTAGCGAAAACAGATCATGGATGGATACCGGTAAAAGTGCAGGAGAACGTGCTGACCTGCTGCTTGCGGAAATGACACTGAAAGAAAAAGCAGGACAGCTGAATCAGAAGCTTTATGGATTCCGGATCTATGACAGAAAGGGTGATACTGTTACCCTGAAGGATGAATTTTATAAAGAGGTGGAGAACTGCGGAGGACTTGGAGCCCTGTACGGGCTGTACCGTTCGGATCCCTGGTCGGAGAGAGATTATGAAAACGGTCTTTGCGGAGAAATGGCCATAAAATTGTATAATGAGATCCAAAAGTACGTAATGGAGCATTCTAGACTTCATATTCCGGTCATGATGAGCTCGGAATGTCCTCACGGGCATCAGGCGCTGGACGGATATCTTCTTCCGGTTAATCTGGCTGCTGGTGCAACGTTTCATCCGGAACTTTTGCGGAAAGCATATCGTGTCTGTGGCAGTCAGCTGAAAGGTATGGGTGCCCACCTGGCGCTGTGCTCCATGTTGGATATGCTCCGGGATCCCAGATGGGGAAGATCTGAGGAATGCTATGGTGAGGATCCTTTCTTAAGCAGCAATCTGGCGGCAGCAGCGATCACGGGACTCCATGAAGGCGGTGTACAGGTGGTAGCCAAGCATTTTGCTGCACAGGGAGAATCAACTGGTGGCGTAAATGCCAGTGCAGCAAGAATTGGAGAGCATGAACTCAGAGAAATCCATCTGCCGGCCATGCAGGGTGCAGTAAAAGCCGGTGTAAGGGGTGTCATGGCTGCCTATAATGAGATCGATGGTATCTACTGTCATGCAAACAGGAAGCTGCTGACAGAGCTGCTGCGGAATGAATTCGGATTCGATGGCATTGTTATGGCAGATGCACTGGCAATCGATCAGCTTGATAAAATGACAGGTGATGGAACCGTTTCAGCAGGACTTGCACTCCGGGCAGGTGTAGATGTCGGGCTTCTGGACGAAGCCTACAGCCATCTGGAAGAGGCGGTAGGAAAAGGACTGATCACAGAGGATGAGATCAATCAGGCGGTACGCCGTGTCCTGAAGCTGAAATTTGAAGCGGGTATCTTTGAACATCCATTCGTTGAGGAAAATATGCTGCCGGAGTTTTCTTATGAGGAGTATCCGGAATCATTGAATCTTGCCAGAGAATCTGTGATTCTGTTGAAAAACAGGGAAAACAGCCTGCCTCTTGAAAATGCCGGAAGTATTTTGGTTACTGGCCCAAATGCAGATGATATTTACAGCCAGCTTGGTGATTATACACCGCCTGTCAGGGAAAACTCGGTAACTACTGTTTATCAGGGAATTCATAAACAGTATCCGGAAGCAGAGATCCTTTTCGCAAAGGGAAGTGACCTGACAGAAACTACAGAGGAAATGCTTCTGGAAGCAGAAGAAAAAGCGGAAAAATGTGATGTGAGCGTTGTGGTTCTTGGTTCTTCATCCAGCCGCTTTACAGCGGCTGACTTTGATGCAAACGGTGCAGCCAGACTTTCTGATCACTTATATATGGACTGCGGGGAAGGCATGGACCGGTCAGAGCTGAATATCCCGGAAGCCCAAATGAGGCTGTTCCGCGCAGTACGGGCAAAGAGCAAAAAGGTGATCACTGTTGTTATAGCCGGACGTCCCATGATAATCAATGAAGTGGAAAAGGAGTCGGATGCTCTTCTTTTATCCTTCTATCCAGGACCCTGCGGCGGACAGGCCATTGCGGAGATCCTCCGTGGTATTGTAAATCCGTCCGGAAGACTTCCGGTATCCCTTCCGAGAGCAAACGGACAGCTGCCGGTTTATTATAATTACAAGAGCTCCTATCAGGCAATGCATTATCTGGATGAGAAGCAGAGTCCGTTGTTTTCCTTTGGATATGGGCTTGATTATACAGAATATACCTATACAGGTGTAAAGCTGGAGAAAAAGGAAATAACAGAAGAACAGCTTCATAAAACAGGAGTGGAACTGCAGTTTAAGGTAAAAAATGCAGGGGACAGGGAAGGCTTCTGCGTTCCTCAGCTGTATATCACAGATCTGCAGGCTTCTGTAGTACGCCGTGTCCGTGAACTGAAGGGATTTACCAAGATCCGCCTGAAACCGGGAGAAGAAAAAGAGGCAGGAATACGGATTGCCTTTGATGAGCTTGCATTGTATAATTGTGATATGAATAAGGTAGTAGAACCCGGAATGTTCCGTATTGTCCTAATGGATCAGGACAGGGAACTGTGGCAGGGAGAACTTAAGGTAACAGAATAAACAGAAGAATTACCAAAGGATGGAATACGTATGAGTAAGATTATTGGAAAATCACTGCCAAATATTCCATGGCAGGACAAGCCGGAAGGATATACCATGCCGGTATGGCGCTACAGCGAAAATCCGATCATCGGAAGAAACGGAAATAAGGTTTCCAACAGTGTTTTTAACAGTGCGGTAGTTCCATTTGAGAATGGCTTTGCAGGGGTATTCCGCTGTGACAGCAGATCTATCAGTATGGATATTTTTGCGGGAAGAAGCAGGGACGGCATTCACTGGGAAATCGAGGATGAGCCGATCCATTTCGAGGGAGCGGATGAGGAGATCCTTCACAGGGAATACCGTTATGATCCGAGGGTCTGCTTCCTGGAGGACAGATATTATATCACATGGTGCAACGGCTATCATGGACCGACGATCGGCGTAGCCTATACCTATGATTTCAAAAAATTCGTACAGCTTGAAAACGCATTTCTTCCCTATAACAGGAATGGTGTGTTGTTCCCGGAGAAGATCAATGGTATGTACGCACTGCTCTCGAGACCCAGTGATACAGGACATACTCCTTTTGGTGATATTTTCGTCAGCTTCAGTAAGGACATGGAATTCTGGGGACATCACAGACATATCATGGGGCCGATCCCCGGAGATGAGTCTGCATGGCAATGCACCAAGGTAGGACCTGGGCCTATCCCGATCAAGACTGATGAGGGCTGGCTTCTGATCTATCATGGAGTTATCACGACCTGCAATGGCTTTGTTTACCGTATGGGTGTGGCACTTCTGGATCTGGAGAAGCCATGGAAGGTACTGGCGAGATCCAAAGAATATATTCTGGCGCCTCACGAATATTATGAGTGTGTTGGTGATGTGCCGAACGTAACCTTCCCCTGTGCAGCACTGACAGATGCAGATACAGGAAGGATCGCAATCTATTACGGATGTGCAGATACTGTGACTGGTATGGCATTTACGACTGTGGATGAGCTTCTAGCGGCAGCAAGAAGATAACAGGGAAGCAGAACAGAATGAGGGCTACAGAAAGGAGCCGGGTGTGGAAAAAGCATATCAGCGTGAGTTCACCGGAGAAAAAAGCGGAAGCTTATATGTGAATTGCTGCGGATTGTCAAGGACAGAGCCACTTCACAGCTTTGGCCCGGCCTTAAAGCCCCATTATCTGATCCACTATATCGTTAGTGGCAGGGGAAGGCTTCAGCTTGGCGGCAAGGAATATCCGCTGGAGCAGGGCTACGGCTTTCTGATCCCACCAGAGGAGCTTGCTTTTTACCAGGCGGATGAAGCAGATCCCTGGACGTACGTGTGGGTGGGATTCTATGGCTCTCTGGCACAGGATGTGCTGAATTCCATGGGACTGTCCCTGACAAGCCCGGTATTTAAGACAGATAAAGGGAAAGAGATTTATCAGTCTGTGAAGGATATGCTGGAGCACAATACCTTTGGAGTATCCAATGAGCTCCGGAGAAATGGACAGCTTCAGCTATTCCTTTCCCTGATTGCAGAGAGTGCACCGGTTGAAGAAAGGGGAGAGGATGACAAGGCAGATACCTATGTGAAACGGGCTGTTGCTTTTATTGTCGGGAATTACTGCAATCCCATCAAGATCACGGATGTTGCCGATTACGTCTGTATTAACAGGAGCTATCTCTATACATTATTTAAGAAAGCCATGGGAATGTCACCCCAGCAGTTCCTTTCGGTATTCCGCCTGACTAAGGCGGCGGAGCTTCTGCAGGTAACGGCACTTCCGGTAGAAAGTATCGCCCTTTCCTGCGGCTATACGGATCCGCTGGTATTTTCCAAGGCATTCCGGCAGTTAAATCAGATGTCACCCTCAGCATACCGTAAGGAGATGCAGAAGGGGGAAACCAGGAAGAATCAGGAATATCTGAAGCAGATCGAGGATTTTATCAATCAGGTCAATAAAATAAACGGTTAACATTTTGACAGGTTTGTATAACAAACCTGTCTGTTTTTTTTATTGGTATTAATTTACCATAAGGGTACAAAGGTGAATGGAGGGTTGGCAATGAAAGAAACAGTTTTAAAGGAATTTGGAAAAGTATTTGGGGATACAGATGGCGTGAAGGTGTTTTTGGCACCGGGACGTGTAAATCTGATTGGAGAACATACAGACTATAACGGAGGTCATGTTTTTCCTTGTGCACTGACGATCGGGACCTATGCCGCCGCCAGGGTGAGAAATGACAGAAGACTCCGTTTCTATTCTATGAATTTTGAACAGCTTGGTGTGATCGAGTCTTCCCTTGACGGTCTGAAGCCGGAGAAGGAGGCAGACTGGACCAACTATCCGAAGGGTGTTATGTGGGCATTCGGGGAGAGAGGCTTTGAGATCCCACAGGGGATGGACATTCTGTTAAATGGTAATATTCCCAACGGATCCGGACTTTCTTCCTCTGCATCCGTAGAGGTGCTGACAGGAGCAATCCTGCGTGATTTCTTCGGTTTCCAGGTAAGCAATCAGGATCTGGCACTGATCGGCCAGTTCTCTGAGAATAAATTCAACGGTGTCAACTGCGGCATCATGGATCAGTTTGCTATCGCCATGGGTAAGAAGGAGCATGCGATCTTCCTTGATACAGCGGATCTTTCCTATGCCTATGTACCGGTGAAATTACAGAATGCGAAGATCGTGATCGCCTGCAGCAACAAGAAGAGAGGACTTGGGGATTCCAAGTACAATGAAAGAAGAAGCGAGTGCGAAACAGCACTGGCAGAGCTGCAGAAGGTAGTAGATATCAAGAGCCTTGGCGAGCTGAGTGAAGAGCAGTTTGAAGAATATAAGTCTGCGATCAAGGACGAAACAAGGGTCAGAAGGGCAAAGCATGCAGTTTATGAAAACCAGAGAACGCTGAAGGCAGTAAAGGCACTGGAGGCCAATGATATCGCACAGTTTGGACAGCTTATGAATGCTTCTCATGTTTCTCTTCGTGATGACTATGAGGTAACCGGTATCGAGCTTGATGCGCTGGTTGAGGAAGCATGGAAGGTGCCCGGTGTGATCGGATCCCGTATGACGGGTGCAGGCTTTGGCGGCTGTACTGTAAGTATCGTAGAGGATGATGCGATTGATATCTTTAAGAAACAGGTCGGTGATGCCTACCTTGCAAAGATCGGCTATGCAGCAGACTTTTATGTAGTAGAGATCGGAGACGGCCCGGTAGTTTTATAAGGCAGGGGAGATAAGAAATGGAACAGAAAAAGATTTTTGACAATATCAGGAAGCTGACAGCATATGGGATCCTGACCGGACTTGTGCCGGAGGAGGACAAAATCTATACCATCAACAGACTGTTAGAGCTTTTTCATCTGCAGGAGATCGATGACTGCGAGGAAGAGGTATGTGTTTCTGTAGAAGATCTGGAGGGGATCCTTGCTGAAATGCTGGACTATGCATATGAAGCAGGATTGATGGAAGAAAACAGTGTGGTTTACCGGGATCTGTTTGATACGAAGATCATGGGTATGCTGGTCGCAAGACCGAGTGAAGTGATCCGCACCTTCCGCGCACTCTATGCAGAGAACCCGAAGAAGGCTACCGAATATTATTACAAATTCAGCTGTGATACGGACTATATCCGCAGATACCGTATCAGGAAAGATAAAAAGTGGATCGCCTCTACAGAATATGGAGATCTGGATATTACGATCAACCTCTCCAAGCCGGAGAAGGATCCAAGGGCTATTGCAGCAGCCAGGAATGCGAAGCAGTCAAGCTATCCGAAGTGTCAGCTCTGCCGCGAAAATGAAGGCTATGCAGGCAGACTGAACCATCCGGCCAGACAGAACCACAGGATCATCCCGATCACTATTCAGGGAAGTGAGTGGGGATTCCAGTATTCTCCTTATGTATATTACAATGAGCACTGCATCGTGTTTAACGGACAGCATGTGCCGATGAAGATCGATCACAATACCTTCTGCAAGCTGTTTGATTTTGTAAAGCAGTTCCCGCATTATATCCTTGGCTCCAACGCGGATCTGCCGATCGTGGGAGGCTCTATTTTAAGCCATGACCATTTCCAGGGCGGTCATTATGAGTTTGCCATGGCAAGGGCTGGTGTGGAGAGAAGCTTTACCGTTCCCGGCTTTGAGGATGTGGCAGCAGGCGTTGTGAAGTGGCCCATGTCCGTGATCCGCCTTTCCGGAGAGGATACAGAGAGGATCATTGCACTGGCAGATAAGATCCTGGATGCCTGGAGAGGCTACAGCGATGAGGCAGCCTTTATCTTTGCAGAGACAGACGGAGAGAAGCACAATACGATCACACCCATTGCCAGAAAGAGAGATGACAGATATGAGCTGGATCTGGTACTCCGCAATAACATTACTACAGAGGAGCATCCTCTTGGTGTGTATCATCCCCATGCAAAGCTGCATCACATCAAGAAGGAAAATATCGGTCTGATCGAGGTCATGGGAGTTGCCGTACTTCCGGCAAGACTGAAGGGTGAGATGGAAGCTTTGAAGGAAGCCATGCTGACAGGAAAGGACATCCGTAAGGATGAGGTTCTTGCAAAACATGCAGACTGGGTAGAGGAATTTTCTGCAAAGTATGATAAGATAGATGAGGAAAATATCGATACTGTCATAGAAAAGGAAATCGGTCTGGTGTTCATGCAGGTTCTTGAGGATGCAGGCGTTTATAAAAGGACTGCAGAAGGACAGGAGGCATTCGACCGGTTTATCAAGAGTCTGTAATATGAAATTTTTACTGGTTGGAATCAATTCCAAATATATCCATTCCAACCCTGCCATTCATTATCTGAAGCTGTATGCAGGGGAGGAATATCAAAATATCGTTGAACTGGCGGAGTATACGATCAATCATCTGAAGGAGCAGATCCTTTCCGATATTTACAGGAGAAGGCCGGATGCGGTCGGCATCTCCTGCTATATCTGGAATTTCAGGATGGTGCAGGAGCTTTTACCGGAGATCCACAAGGTACTGCCCGGCCGGGATATCTGGCTTGGAGGACCGGAGGTTTCCTTTGAAGGAGAAGAAGTGCTTGCACAGTTTCCTTATGTGACAGGGATCATGACAGGAGAAGGAGAGGAAACCTTCCGTGAGCTGCTTTCCTGCTACAGGGATGAGAAGGATTATCATGGAGTAAAGGGATTACTTCTGCCAGACGGATTTACAGGAAGCAGAAGGGAGCTGTCGATGGATGAGCTTCCTTTTTTGTATACCGATCTGCAGGAATATGAGAACAGGATCCTGTATTATGAAACCTCAAGAGGCTGTCCGTTCCAGTGTACCTACTGTCTTTCTTCCATAGAAAGAAAGGTGCGCCTTAGGAGTCATGAAAAAGTGGAGCAGGAGCTTTCTTATTTTCTTGCAAAGAAGGTACCGCAGGTAAAGTTTGTGGACAGAACCTTTAACTGTAACCGGGAGCATGCCCTTTTCATCTGGAATTATATCAGGGAACATGACAATGGTGTCACAAATTTCCACTTTGAGGTGGCTGCAGATATCATGAATGAAGAGCAGCTTGCAGCACTTGCTGCGATGCGGCCAGGGCTTGTGCAGCTTGAGATCGGTATTCAGACGACTAATGATAAGACACTTCATGAGATCAACAGGTATGCGGATACGAGACATATCGCCGGAGTGGTTGCAAGGCTCCGGGAGCCTGGCAATATCCATATCCATCTGGATCTGATCGCCGGACTGCCCTATGAAGATTATGAAAGCTTTGGGCGCTCTTTTGATGAGGTGTATGCCATGAAGCCGGAGCAGCTTCAGCTTGGATTCTTAAAGGTGCTGAAGGGCTCGCCCATGTATCACATGACGGAGCAGTACGGGATCGTCTATCAGAGTACACCGCCTTATGAGGTGCTTTATACGAAGTGGCTCAGCTTTGACGAGATCCTGCGGCTCAAACGGATCGAGGAAATGGTAGAGCTTTATTACAATTCCAATCAGTTCCGGAAAACACTGTTTATGCTGGAACAGGCTTTTTCCGGGCCTTTTCAGATGTATTCCAGGCTCGCAGATTACTACGAGGAAAAGGGCTATTTTATTAATACACCGGCAAGGAGCTACCGCTATCAGGTGCTTCTTGATTTTGCCATGGAAAGGGAGCCGGAAAAAGCAGACCTTTATACAGAGCTTCTGACCTGTGATTATTATCTTCGGGAAAATGCCAAGAGCAGGCCCTCCTTTGCGGCTGATCAGACCTGTTATTACAGGGAAATGGCGGATTTCTATGAAAAGGAAGAGAAGGAGCCGGAGATCCTTACGGGATATGGGGGCTATCATGCTAAACAGGTGATGAAAATGACCCATATGGAAGCTTTCTTTTATCCGGTGTGGGAGAACTGTCCGGAGAAGATCTGCGAAAGGTGGGAGAAGCCGGGCTTCCTGCTGTTTGATTATGAGAAACGAAATCCGCTCACCGGAGATGCCAGAACGGTGCTGATCTGAAGGAACCCGGCATATACTGATAAGGAATCAGCCTATCAGGAGCCTTTATATGGCATTTGTGCTTACCAATCTGTCGAATATGATCATCCCGGCGCTGGTCTTTTATATTATTGCTTACGGACTTGCCAGTCACTGTAAGATATATGAGGATTTTGTAAAAGGGGCGAAGGAAGGGCTGAAAACCGTGGTGGGGATCATGCCGACACTGGTGGCACTGATGATCGCAGTGGGAGTACTCCGATCTTCCGGCTTTCTTGATTTCCTGGAGGAGCTGTTCCTGCCGGTCTCAGAATATCTGCACTTTCCGGCACAGCTCCTGCCGCTTTCCTTTATCAGGATGTTTTCTTCTTCGGCCGCTACCGGGCTGGTGCTGGATATTTTCAAGAATTACGGGACAGATTCCTATATCGGGCTGGTCACTTCGATCATGATGAGCTGTACGGAAACGATTTTTTATACGATGAGCGTTTATTTCCTGGCGGCGAAGGTCACGAAGACCAGATATACGCTGCCGGGAGCACTGTTTGCCACGATTTCCGGGATCATAGCCAGTGTGGTGATCGCAGGGGTGATCAGTGGATGATAAAGGCTTTGTTCGGGATTATAACCGTAATTGTTTTTTGAAACCTTAATAGCGTATTCAAACTTATTATGGCTTGAAAATTTTTCAAGAGAGTTAAGCGTGCCCCGGCCTTTTTTTACATCAAGCGGATATCATATAATATATGTATTGTATCATAATTTACACCAATTATTAAGTAAAATGGAAAGTTATTTGCACCTAGACAACATTAAAAATCATAGATAAATGCACATGGATCCGAAATTTAATAAAACATAAAGTAGTAAAAGAGGAACTATCTTGTTATAATATAATTAATAAAAAGATTGGTAAAAGCAGAAAGGAGGCTCTGTTATGCCCGATGTTATGAGCAATCTGTTGGAACGCTATATTGGAGAAGTGAAAAACCTTTTTGGCGGCAGTCTGCGTCAGGTTATTTTATATGGCTCCTATGCAAGGGGAGATTACCGGGAAGATTCTGATGTGGATGTGATGATACTGGTAGATCTTACAGATATGGAAATCAAGGAATATCAGAGAAAACTTTCTGATCTGACTTTTGACTTTAACATGGATAATGATCTGGATATAAAGCCTATCGTAAAGAATGAAAGTCACTTTCTGAAGTGGATACAGAATTATCCTTTTTACTCCAATGTGAAAAGGGAAGGAGTGGTATTGTTTGGAGCAGCATGATAATGGAACCAGAAAAGATCTGGTAAAATATCGGATCAGATCAGCCCCAAACTCTTGATGAGATACAGAAACAGTGTCAGGGTCACGGAGCTGAAAAAGGTTGTGGTGACCACTACACTGGAGGTCAGGACTCCCTCATGTCCCATATTTTTGGACATGATGTAGCAGCTTACGGTAGTGGGGGAGCCGAGCATCACTAGGATACCCACAAGCTTCTCACTGGTGAAGCCCATATAGGCGGCGATTGGAAGAAAGATGATCGGCCAGAGTAATAATTTCATAGCAGAACAGATCAGCGTTGGCTTAATTTCAGCCAGCGCTTTTTTGCCCTCAAAGCCGGCACCAAGGCCGATCAGGGCAAGCGGTGTTGCCAGAACAGCGATATTATTTACGGTCTTTTCTGCGATCACTGGCATGGAGATGGGAAGCAGGGAAAAGATCATGCCGGCGGCAATGCCGAGGATAATGGGGTTTGTCAGGATGCCCTTCAGTGACTTCTTCAGGGCAGCAGGGGATAAGCCGCCATTTCCTTCTGCAGTCAGGGAAAGAATGATAACTGCAGCTACATTATAAAGAGGCACCGTGCCGATGATCATAAGTGGAGCCATTTTGGCATCTCCATAGATATTCTGGATAAAGGCGATTCCAAGGACAGCGGCACTGCTCCGGTAGGAAGCCTGTACAAATTCTCCAACCAAGTCCTTTCTATGGGACAGGCAAGCTGTTATAATCCAGGTAAAGGCAATACAGAATAAGGTGGCGAAGAAGCAGAACAGGACATAACGGGTATCCCAGACCTCAGAGAAATCCGAGGAGGCGATATCGCGGAAGAGCAGGAAGGGAAGCGTCACCTTGAAGTTGAAGGAGTTTAAGGTCTTTACGAAGGAGGCATCCAGAAAGTGGATCTGCTGCAGGATGTAGCCAAAGACCATAAGCAGAAAAATAGGGATAGTTGCATTCAGACTGAATATCAGATTTTCCATAAGTACTCCTTTATATTGCTTCTTTGCGCAGCTGTATTGTCGAAGCTGAAACGATTGTAAGGCGGTTTGGCTGTTTTGTCAATTGGAGGAAAGGATGTGGACAACATGGCGACAATAAATGGAATGCTGTGGATAGCGGGTGCCGGAGCCGGGATCATATTGCTGATCGTGCTTCTGGTGTTTTTTGTGAAAAGAAAGAAAAAGTCCCCGGATGTCTTTGAGGACATGGAGGGACATGAATTTGAATATTTCTGCGCAGACCTTCTGGCTGACAGGGGCTTTACCGAGGTTGAGGTGACGAAGGGGAGCGGAGATTATGGCATTGATATTCTGGCGCAGAAGGATGGGGTGACCTATGCGATCCAGTGCAAGCGTTATACGGCACCGGTAGGGGTCAAGGCCATCCAGGAGGCCTATGCGGGAAGAGATTATTATGACCGGATGGTCGGGGCAGTCATGACCAATCAGTACTTCACGACACCGGCGGTAGAGGCGGCGAAGAAGCTGAAGATCCTGCTGTGGGATGGCGGTTATATCGAAGGTATGCTGGAGGAAAACTGAGTTCGGCAGCCTGCACCGTGCAGCTGCAGTCATATGCGGCGTGGTGACTTTCCACAAAAGTCAGGAGGCAGCATACAGGGGCAGCATCTCCCTCAGTGACTGGAAGTCTGCAGGCCCCTTTTCCAACAGGAACTGGTGGAACCGGTACAGGGAGAAGTCCTTTTCCCACAGCACCATGGCTTCTTCCTTCAGCTTCAGGATTTCCAGATAGCCCACATAGTATTTGGGATAGCTGCAGGGCTCCTCTGTCAGATAAGCATAAACGGAATCTACAGAAGAAGGATCAGTGATGCCGATGGTCTTAAGGATCCCGGCAACCTGCTCTTTCGAAGCTCCATCGTAATGGATAGCGATATCAAGAAGCGAGTAGAGTCCGAGGTGGAGATTACGGTTTAACCGGCAGGCCTCGTAGTAAGCGGCAGCATGGGGATTGTGCACAGCCATTTCCCTGGCATAGTCATAAGAGAGATTTTCCGCATAGTAGGCCCAGCCCTCGGTGTAGCCGCCGTAGTGGAGAAGATACCGGAGAGCCGGTGTTTCCATTTTTCCAAGATACTGTCTGCTGTAAATAGTCTGGTAGAGATGCCCGGGATAGCCTTCATGGGCCAGGGTGGTGTAAAGGGACAGGTTATCATGGAAATTGCTTCTGTTCAGACAGATCGTCTGAGTGCTCCAGTCATCAATCGGGGAGATCAGGTAGTAGGCAGGGCTGGTGTATTCCTCCATGGAGGAAGGAACCGTTTTCAGTACGACAGATACAGGAGAGAGTGGATCGGAAGCACAGGGGACAGGAAAATCCTTCTGGATCCGTTCATGGAGCTGCTTTAGGGCACCGGAGGCGGAGGACAGGGAAAGATCCAGGGAAGCAGTCAGCTCACTGTCACCGATCTCAGGATATTTTGTAAGGAGTGAAATCAGGGCATTATAATTATTCTCATAGTCTTCGTAGAGAAGAAGCTTGGTTTCGGATATGGGACGGTTACTGCCTGTAGTGGCAGAAAGAAGATACTCATAGTAAGCTTTTCCGTCAGGAAGGCTGGACAGTCCGGCTGGTGTGTGGCCATATTTCCGGAAGGAAGTAAAGGTGTCAGCCATTTTCACGTAGGTGGGGGCAAGGACGGACTGGAGCAGGCTGTCATTTCTGGCACAGAACACTTTCCCGTCTTCTTCACTTATACTGCCATCTTTTACGAGAAGGGAAACCTTTTCTTCAAATGTCTTCTGAAGAAAATGAGAGCCATCGAGGGCATCTTCCGGAAGAATGGTACTGCACTGCTTTATGACCTTATCTGCGGCTACATGTGACATGAACAGACCGGCTTCTGCTTTCTCCTTTTCATAGAGAAGGAGACCGTCAAGGTAATCACCGGACTGTTCCAGCAGGGAAAGATAATCCTCCACATCCTTTCTGCTGCGGAAGGCATAGTCGGCAAGAAGGGAAGGAAAGCTGTTCTGGATCCCGCTTCCAGGGGAAAAGGGCTCCGGATAATAAGGGAAGGCGGTGGCTTTCAGCTGGGACTGCAGATAGCGTTCTGTCAGCAGACAGGTATAGGCATCCTCGGAAGAGAGGTGGTCCGTTGAGATCCTGGAAAGCACGGACAGTGCATTTTTCAGGGAGGCAGTCTCCTTTTCCCGGTCTTCTTCTGCACCGGTGTAAACAGGAAGAACGGGATCCTCATTAAGACCATAGGTGGAAGGATCAGCAATCAGGTAATGAAGAGTAAGAGTGTTGCCGGACAGCTCCGTATGAAACAGCTTTGATGAATACAGACGGAAAAGAAGGGAATCACTGCGGAAAACCAAAAAGCTGCCGGCAAGGAGTACGAGCAGGAGGAGCATAACGGGAACAAGATATTTTTTTGGACGGAAGAAATGATATTTCAAGGAAAACTCCCTAAAGAGGACTTCTATCCATTATATGCGGTGCGGTAAGGGAAAATGCTGTAAAAATGCCCTGTTAATGGGAAAATCAGAGCAACAATTAACGTAGACGGAAGTATGGCAATATGATAGAATAAAAAAGGTTAAAAAAATGTTTTTTCGGGTAAACGGAGGTAAGCATGAATAATCTGGAGCTAAAGAAAATGGCCAATGAAGTGCGTAAGGGCATCGTAACGGCTGTCCACAGCGCAAAGGCAGGTCATCCTGGTGGATCCCTGTCTGCAGCAGATATTTTTACGTATCTGTATTTTGAAGAAATGAATATTGATCCTGCTGATCCGGGGAAAGCAGACAGAGACCGGTTTGTACTGTCCAAGGGACATACAGCCCCCGGACTTTACTCTGCACTGGCGCACAGAGGATATTTCCCGGTTGAGGATCTCAAGACCCTGAGAAAGCTGGGTTCCTATCTGCAGGGACATCCCTGTATGCAGCATATTCCCGGTGTGGATATGTCAAGCGGATCTCTTGGGCAGGGTATTTCCGCAGCAACAGGAATGGCACTTGGTGCCAAGCTGGATCAGAGTGATGTCAGAGTATATACACTCCTTGGAGATGGTGAGATCCAGGAGGGACAGGTATGGGAGGCATCCATGTTTGCCGGATTCCGTAAGCTGGACAACCTGGTAGTGATCGTAGATAATAACGGACTGCAGATCGACGGAGCAGTAGATCAGGTATGCTCTCCTTATCCGATCGATGAAAAGTTCAAGGCTTTCAACTTCCATGTGATCAATGTGGATGCCCACGATTTTGATGCCCTTCGCGCGGCCTTCAAGGAAGCAAGAGAGACCAAGGGTATGCCAACAGCAATCATTGCTCACAGCATCAAGGGCAAGGGTGTTTCCTTCATGGAAGGACAGGCAGGCTGGCATGGCAAGGCGCCTAACGATGAAGAGTATGCTATCGCAATGGCAGATCTTGAGAAGATCAGCGAAGAGCTGAAGAAGGAGGAAGCATAATGGCAGAGGTAAAGAAGATCGCGACCAGAGAAAGCTACGGCAATGCGCTGGTAGAGCTGGGAGCAGAATATCCGGAACTTGTTGTGCTTGACGCAGATCTTGCAGCAGCGACCAAGACAGGCGTATTTAAGAAAGCGTATCCGGACAGGCATATTGATTGTGGTATTGCAGAATGTAATATGATGGGAATTGCAGCGGGACTGGCTACCATGGGTAAGATTCCCTTCGCCAGCAGCTTTGCTATGTTTGCAGCAGGCAGAGCCTTTGAGCAGGTAAGAAATTCTATCGGCTATCCTCATCTGAATGTAAAGATCGGTGCAACCCATGCAGGGATCACCGTAGGAGAGGATGGTGCAACCCATCAGTGTAATGAGGATATCGCCCTGATGAGAACCATTCCCGGAATGGTAGTTATGTGCCCTGCAGATGATATTGAAGCCAAGGCAGCAGTAAGGGCAGCTGTTGAGCATGAAGGTCCTGTTTATCTCCGCTTTGGACGTGCAGCATGTCCGGTGATCAATGACAGGCCTGATTACAAATTCGAGATCGGCAAGGGAACCGTAGTCAGAGAAGGAAGTGACCTGACCATCGTTGCCACTGGTATCTGTGTAGGTAATGCACTGGAAGCAGCAGAGATGCTGGCAGCTGATGGCATCAGCGCAGAGGTCATCAATATCTGCACGATCAAGCCTCTTGACGAGGAACTGATCATCAGGTCTGCGAAGAAGACCGGCAAGGTTGTGACTGCGGAAGAGCATTCTGTGATCGGCGGACTTGGCAGCGCTGTCTGTGATGCACTCTGCAAGAGCTATCCAGTACCGGTAATGAAGATTGGTATGCAGGATTGCTTTGGTGAGTCAGGATCTGCTTCTGCACTGCTTGAGAAGTACAAGCTGGATGGCAAGGGCATTTATGGGCAGATCAGTGATTTTCTGAAATAAAGGGATAAAGAATCTGGAGATAGAATAATTATGTACATTTTGGCACCATCCCTGCTTGCAGCGGATTTTACAATACTGGGAGAACAGATCAGGGAGATACAGAAAGCAGGTGTGAATTATCTGCATATTGATGTTATGGACGGTATGTTTGTACCTAGTATTTCCTTTGGTATGCCGCTGATTGCTTCGATCAGAAGTGCAACCACCCAGTTTTTTGATGTACATCTGATGATTACAGATCCTATTCGTTATATTAAAGACTTTGCGGAATGTGGTGCGGACGGCATCACATTCCATTTAGAGGCGGCAGACCATGTGGATGAGGTCATTGACAGGATCCATTCCCTGGGACTAAAGGCGGGACTTTCCATAAAACCCTCCACGCCACTGGAAGAGGTGTATCCTTATCTGCCAAAGCTGGATACTGTCCTCATTATGAGTGTAGAGCCGGGATTTGGCGGACAGGCCTTTATGGATGAGGCCTATGGGCGTATTGCAGAGCTTCGTAAATATATTAACAGCCACTGCCTTCCGGTGAAAATAGAGGTAGATGGCGGTATCGGCAAGAAAAATGTACGGGAAGTTCTGAGGGCAGGAGCTGATATCTGTGTAGCAGGATCAGCAGTATTCAAGAAGAGAAGCATCAGTGAGAATATCGCACACTTCATGGAGGCATTCCATGAATGTGAAGAAGAGGCCGGAAAGCCGGTTACTGAATAAGGCCTGTTAGAAGGTCTAGAACCGAGGATATATGGAAAAACTGGGAAGAAATGACATGTGCTGGTGCGGCAGCGGTAAGAAGTACAAGAACTGTCACATGGCACTCGATGAAAAGATCCATCATTACGCATTGCAGGGGCATATCGTCCCGACACACGATATCCTGAAAACACCGGAACAGATCCAGGGAATCCGTGACAGCAGTGTGATCAATATTGCAGTACTGGATGAAGTGGCGAAGATGATAAAGCCGGGTGTCAGCACAGAAGAGATCGACAGACTGGTCTATGATGTGACAACAAGGATGGGCGGTATTCCCGCACCTTTGAATTATGAAGGCTTTCCGAAGAGTGTCTGCACATCTATTGATGAAGTGGTATGTCACGGAATCCCCTCCCCTGATAGGATCCTGAAGGAGGGGGAGATCGTCAACGTAGATGTTTCTACCATATATAAAGGTTACTTCTCCGATTCCTCCAGAATGTTCTGCATTGGAGAGGTCAGTGAGGAAAAGAAAAAGCTGGTGCAGGTAACGAAGGAGTGCGTGGAGCTTGGCCTTGAACAGGTAAAGCCCTGGAACTTCCTTGGAGACATGGCTCAGGTGATCAATGACCATGCGAAGGCAAATGGCTACAGCGTGGTGGTAGACATCGGTGGACATGGCGTTGGACTTGAATTCCATGAGGAGCCCTTTGTCAGCTATGTTACCAGGAAGGGTACAGAAATGCTGATGGTTCCCGGTATGGTATTTACCATTGAGCCTATGGTCAATATGGGAACCTGTGAGGTTTGTGTAGATGATGAAGATGGCTGGACTGTCTATACAGAAGACGGCAAGCCGTCAGCCCAGTGGGAGATTACGGTTGCTGTTACAGAAACTGGGCATGAAGTACTAACCTATTAATTGAAATCCGCTTGCCAACTCCTGTGAAAACGTGATACTATAAATATAGTAACGGACTGCGCAACTGGCGGAAGACAGGAGTCAAAAACTGTTGTGAGAGTACTCACGGGAAGCGTGGTAATAAATAAAATGCCGACCGCCTGGGCGAACACTTTTGAAGTGCCGCTCAGGCGGTTCTTTCATTACCATGCATGTGAAAATGATCATGCAGACCATTTGAAACTCAAAACAAGGAGGATAACCATGAAACAACTGTCACTGAAGGAAGAATTACAGAACAATGCATATCCCGGCAGAGGCATCGTGATCGGGAAATCAGCCAACGGCAGATATGCAGTCACAGCCTATTTTATCATGGGAAGAAGCACCAACAGCAGGAACAGGGTTTTTGTTGAGGACGGAGAAGGCATCCGTACACAGGCATTTGACCCATCCAAGCTGGAGGATCCCAGTCTGATCATCTATGCGCCAGTCAGAGTACTCGGGAATAAGACGATCGTAACAAACGGAGACCAGACAGATACCATTTATGAAGGAATGGATAAGCAGCTTACCTTTGAGCAGTCCTTAAGGAGCAGGGAATTCGAGCCGGACGGTCCTAATTATACCCCTCGTATTTCCGGCATCATTCACATTGAGAACGGCGGCTACAACTATGCGATGTCCATTTTGAAGAGCAACAACGGTAATCCGGACAGCTGTAACAGATATACCTTTGCCTATGAGAATCCGGCAGCAGGAGAGGGACATTTTATCCATACCTATATGCATGACGGCAATCCCCTTCCCAGCTTTGAAGGAGAACCAAAGCTGGTAGCAATCCCGGATGATATGGATGCTTTCACAGATATGCTATGGGAGAGCCTGAATGAGGACAACAAGGTATCCCTGTTTGTCCGTTATATCGAGATTGAGACCGGCAGATATACCACCAGAATCATGAACAAAAATAAATAGAGAGCTGTCTTACGAAGGGAGAAATACGATGAAAGAAATTCAGTTAAAATATGGATGCAACCCGAATCAGAAGCCGTCCCGTATCTTCATGGAGGATGGCAGTGAGCTTCCGGTTACCGTTTTAAACGGCAGACCCGGCTACATCAACTTTCTGGATGCCTTTAACGGCTGGCAGCTTGTAAAGGAACTGAAGGCAGCCACAGGACTTCCGGCAGCTACTTCCTTTAAGCATGTATCTCCTGCAGGGGCAGCAGTAGGACTTCCGCTGTCAGACACTCTTGCAAAGATCTACTGGGTGGATGACCTTGGAGAGCTTTCTCCCCTTGCCTGTGCATATGCGAGAGCAAGAGGTGCAGACCGTATGAGCTCCTTTGGTGATTTCATCGCACTGTCAGATGTCTGTGATGTGGACACGGCAAGGCTGATCAAGAGAGAGGTATCAGACGGTGTGATCGCACCGGGATATACAGAGGAAGCACTGGAGCTGTTAAAGGCCAAGAAAAAGGGTGCTTACAATGTGATCCAGATCGATGAATCCTATGTGCCTGCACCAATCGAACGTAAACAGGTATATGGCATCACCTTTGAACAGGGAAGAAATGAACTGGTGATCAACGAAGAGCTGTTCTCCAATATCGTAACGAAGAATAAAGAGCTTCCTGAGCAGGCAGTGATCGATATGAAGATTGCCCTGATCACACTGAAATATACACAGTCCAATTCTGTATGCTATGTAAAGGACGGACAGGCCATTGGCATCGGTGCGGGACAGCAGTCCAGGATCCATTGTACCAGGCTGGCAGGCCAGAAGGCAGACAACTGGTTCCTGCGTCAGTCGCCCCAGGTTATGAACCTTAAGTTTGTGGACGGTCTTGGCAGGGCAGACAGAGATAACGCGATTGATGTTTACATGGGTGATGAATGTATGGATGTCCTTGCAGAGGGAGCATGGCAGCGTGTATTCAAGGAGAAGCCTGAAGAGTTTACCAGAGAGGAAAAGAGAGCATGGCTTGACAGTCTCACCGGTGTAACGGTTGGCTCAGATGCATTCTTTCCTTTCTCTGACAATGTGGAGCGTGCCCATAAGAGCGGCGTGAAATACATTGTACAGCCTGGCGGCTCCGTCAGGGATGATGCAGTGATCGAATGCTGCGACAAGTATGATATGGTGATGGCATTTACCGGTATCCGCCTGTTCCACCATTAAAAATAAAATGTATTGGGAAAGGGGTTTCCTTATGCTTGATGTAGTAATTATCGGCGCGGGCGTCAGCGGCTGCGCCATTGCAAGAGAGCTTTCCAGAGAAAGGCTGCAGATCGCAGTGCTGGAAAAGAGTACAGATGTATGCGAAGGTACTTCCAAGGCGAACAGTGGTATTGCCCATGCCGGCTTTGATGCTAAGCCGGGAACACTGATGGCAAGGCTTAACCTTAAGGGAAGCGAAATGATGGAAAAGCTCTCCAAGGAGCTGGATTTTCCTTATAAGAAAAACGGATCGCTTGTTCTTTGCTTTGATGAAAAGGATATGGATAAGCTGGAGGAGCTGAAAGAGCGTGGAGAAAAGAACGGGGTGCGTGAGATCTCCATTCTGAATCAGGAAGAGCTCCGGAAGATGGAACCGGAGGTGGGAGAGGGTGCCGTGGCAGCGCTGTATGCGCCTACAGGTGCGATCATCTGTCCTTTTGGCCTTACTATTGCGCTGGCGGAGAATGCGGCGGTGAACGGTGCAGAGTTCCATTTCGGAGCAGAAGTAACAGGAATCAAAAAGACAGAAAATGGTTACCTTGTCAGCACCACAAAGGGCGGTTTTGAGACAAAGACAGTTATCAATGCCGCCGGTGTATATGCTGACAGGATTCATAATATGGTCTGCTCCGAAGAGGACAGACTTACGATCACACCGAGAAAGGGTGAGTACCAGCTTTTCGATAAGAAGGTAGGAAATCTGGTATCCCATACGCTGTTCCAGCTCCCTACAGTGCTTGGCAAGGGTGTTCTCGTAACCCCTACAGTACACGGCAATCTTCTGATCGGTCCTACTGCAGAGGATATTCCTGATAAGGACGGAACGGACACGACAGCGGAAGGACTTTCTGATATCATGCAGAAGGCATCCTTAAGTGTGAAAAAGATCCCTGCAGGAGCTGTGATCACATCCTTTGCAGGACTTCGTGCCCATGGGGATCGGAGTGACTTTATCATCGGTGAAGTGAAGGGAGCAGAAGGCTTCTTTGATGTGGCTGGTATGGAATCACCGGGGCTTACCTGTGCACCGGCAGTCGGCGAATATGTGGCAGCACTTGTGAAGGATAAGCTGCATCCGGAGAAAAAGGAGCATTTTATCAGTACCAGAAAGGGAATTCCCAGTATGGCACTGGCAGATGAATCAAGGAAAGAGAAGCTGATCCGTCAGAATCCGGCTTACGCCAATGTGATCTGCCGCTGTGAAATGGTGACAGAGGGTGAAATCCTGGATGCAATCCACAGACCTCTTGGCGCTACCACCACAGATGGCATCAAGAGAAGAACAAGGGCAGGCATGGGAAGGTGCCAGGCAGGCTTCTGTCTGCCAAAGACCATAGAGATCCTGGCAAGAGAGCTTCAGGTGCCTGTCAGCGAGATCCTGAAGAATGAGGCAGGCTCTTCCTATCTGCTTCCGGATGAAGAGACAGAGAAAGGCACAGATGCCGGAAAGGGAGGCTGCAGATGAAGAAGGATTTACTGATCATCGGGGGCGGCCCGGCAGGTATGGCTGCTGCTGTTGCCGCATATGACAAGGGCATTACGGATATTCTGATCCTGGAGAGAGACAGGGAGCTCGGTGGTATTCTAAATCAGTGCATCCACAATGGATTTGGGCTTCATACCTTTTCGGAAGAGCTGACAGGACCGGAGTATGCGGCGCGGTATGAAGAGATGGTATATGAAAGAAGGATCCCTTACCTGCTTGATACTATGGTAGTGGATGTGCAGGGCGGAGATCCCTGCCGGGTAACTGCCATGAACAGCATACAGGGACTGTTTACACTGGAAGCGAAGGCTGTGGTACTTGCCATGGGCTGCCGAGAGAGACCGAGGGGTGCCATGAACATACCGGGTTACCGTCCTTCCGGTATTTATTCCGCAGGAACAGCGCAGCGCTTTGTGAACCGGGAAGGCAGACTTCCGGGCAGGGAAGTCGTGATCCTGGGATCCGGTGATATCGGCCTTATCATGGCGAGAAGAATGCATCTGCAGGGTGCCAGGGTAAAGCTGGTCGCAGAGATCATGCCATATTCCGGAGGACTTAGGAGAAATATCGTGCAGTGTCTGGACGATTTTGGCATTCCGTTAATGCTCAGCCATACAGTAACGGAGATCCATGGAAAAGAAAGAGTGACTGGTGTTACGGTATCCAAAGTAGATGAAAATTTAAAGCCCATTCCGGGCAGTGAAGAATATGTTTCCTGCGATACTGTCCTCCTTTCCTGCGGTCTGATCCCTGAGAATGAGCTGTCAGAGGGAGCAGGGGCGGAAATGGATCCTGTGACAAAGGGACCTGTGGTCAATGCCGGTCTGATGACGACAGCAGAGGGTATTTTTGCCTGCGGCAATGTACTGCATGTGCATGATCTGGTGGATAACGTATCCAAAGAGGCAGAGCAGGCAGGATTTCATGCGGCAGAATATATCCGGAATAAGCCGGAGGGCTTTGGCAGGGCAGTCCGGCCGAAGATCCCTGAGAAGTCGAAGAGTGTGATCCCGGAGGGAAGAGATGCCAGTAAGACACTGATCTGTATCGGCTGTCCGAAGGGATGCATGATCACAGTAGACAAGGAGGAAGACGGCAGTCTTGTCATTACGGGAAACAGCTGCAGGATCGGTGAAAACTACGCCAGAAATGAAATGACAGCACCGAAGAGGAGTCTGACCAGCATGATCCGGGTAGAGAAGGGATGTGACCCGGTGGTACCGGTGAAGACCAGGGATGAAATCCCTAAAGATAAGATCGAAGACTGCATGGAGATCATAAGAAATACTACGGTTACGGCACCTGTGAAGCTCGGAGAGGTTCTGATCAGGAATGCTGCAGGTACGGGGGTAGATATTGTAGCGACCGCAACCGTTATAGACAGATAAAAGAGAGGGTATGCTTATGGAGAAATATATCATGGCACTGGATCAGGGTACAACCAGCTCAAGATGTATCCTGTTCGACAAGGGGGGAAACATCTGCAGCATGGCGCAGAAGGAGTTTACCCAGATTTATCCAAAGCCCGGCTGGGTAGAGCATAATCCGGTAGAAATCTGGTCTTCGCAGCTCGCTGTCCTGACAGAAGCCATGGCGATGGCAGGGGCAGATGGGGAGGATATCTGCGGAATTGGTATCACCAACCAGAGAGAAACGACGATCGTCTGGGATAAGGAGACGGGAGAGCCGGTTTACAATGCTATTGTCTGGCAGTGCCGGAGGACAGCACCAAAGATCGATGAACTGGTGGCGGCAGGCTATGGAGAGATGATCAGGGAACGCACAGGTCTTGTACCGGATGCTTATTTCAGCGGCACGAAGATTGCCTGGATCCTGGACAATGTACCGGGTGCAAGAGAAAGAGCCGAAAAGGGAGAGCTTCTTTTTGGAACGGTGGATTCCTGGTTGATCTACAATCTGACCAAGGGTAAGGTGCATGTGACCGATTACACCAACGCATCAAGAACCATGATCTTTGATATACATAAGCTGTGCTGGGATCAGGAGCTGCTTTCCTTATTGAAGATACCGGAATGTATGCTTCCGGAGGTGAAGCCCTCCAGCTATATCTATGGGTATACGGACGCATCCGTGACCGGCAGTGAGATCCCGATTGGCGGAATTGCAGGAGATCAGCAGGCTGCATTATTCGGTCAGTGCTGCTTTGAAGCAGGACAGGTGAAGAATACCTACGGAACAGGCTGCTTTCTTCTGATGAATACGGGAGAACAGGCGATCGCTTCCGGGCATGGGCTTCTGACAACCATAGCAGCAAGCTGCACAGAAAAAGTGGAATATGCCCTTGAAGGCAGCGTGTTTGTGGCGGGCGCTGCGATCCAGTGGCTGAGGGATGGCATGCGTATGGTGAAAAGTGCATCCCAGACCAGTGAATATGCAGAAAGAGTACCGGATACCACCGGTGTTTATATTGTTCCTGCCTTTGCGGGGATGGGGGCGCCCTACTGGGATCCCTATGCCAGAGGAACGATCGTTGGCATTACCAGGGGCTGTGAAAAGGAGCACTTTATCCGTGCGGCGCTGGAATCCATTGCCTACCAGACGGTGGATGTGCTCCGGGCGATGGAGGAGGATGCCCAGGTAAATATTAAAGGACTTAAGGTAGACGGTGGTGCCAGTGCCAATGATTTTCTGATGCAGTTTCAGGCAGATATTCTTGGCGGCAAGGTTTACAGACCTGAGTGCATCGAAACTACAGCACTTGGTGCGGCATATCTTGCTGGCCTTGCCACAGGCTATTATAAGAGCCGGGAGGAGATCAGCGAAAACTGGAGGCTTTCCAGAGAGTTTGGCAGCGAAATGACAGAAGCTGACAGAGAAAAACTTCTGAAAGGGTGGAAAAGGGCAGTCCGGTGTGCCCTTGCCTTTGCAGCGGAGGAATCCAGATAATCAGGGAGGGATCATTTTTTGGAAATACAGGAAATTAAGGAAGAACTAAAAGACTCATTACAGAAGATACTGGCATATGCAGACTGTGATAAAAAGCTGGAGGAGGCATTTGCCAAAAGCCTTATCAGCTATAAGAGACTTTCACAGAAGAGCAGCAGTGATGATGCTGCCAGGATACTGCGGCATGAACTGACGGGATTGTTTTACAAGCTGTACGAAAAGGTGTTTGGGACTTTCGTAAAGACAGGAAAGCTTCCTGTCGTGATCCGGATGTTCCTGGAATTCGGATATGTGGATGAAGAGCTGGCAGGGATGGAAAATGCAGTTTATCTTTATCAGCTTGTAGAACAGCTTCCGACGAATCCGGGAGAGGGCGTATATTCTCTGTTTCAGTGGCTGGTAGCAGTTTATGCCGGCAAGAAGGAGCCAAGCCGGAATGAGCTGGATATGGATTACCGGGAATATTTAAGAGAAGAGAAAAGGATGAGACGGATTTCTCCGGAGGAGGAAGAAGCACTTCTGAAAAACAATCTGTCCCGTGTGAATTTTGAGATCAGAAATATGTTCATATCAGTGAATAAGATCACCTTCGGACAGCCGACTACCTTCTGTCCTGTATTTTCGAAGCATACGGTATTGAAGAGCTTAAGCAGCAGCCTGGTGACAGCTGAAAAGGTAAAAGCAATACTCGATAAGATAAGAAGTATTGATTTCGGCGTATTTTACAGGGACACACTTTACAGCAACCCGGATCGTGGACTGAATGGTCTTATGATCAAAACAGAGGTGCTGCCGGATGTGATCCTTCTTCCCAATGTAGGAAGCCGTGGTGTTATGTGGCAGGAGATCGAGGGAAGAAAGAGAGATACACCGGGACGTTTGATGTGTTCTATGTTCCATGTGGAAGATCTGGAAAAGACATTTATGGAGCTTGCGGGCGATTTCAGGTGGGAAATGTGCAAGCGTATTCAGGGGGGAAGATGGAATGACCTTTCAGAACCTTCCCTTACCAGTGAATATTGTGATTATGTGCAGTTCTTTAAAAGGAACCGGGAGCTGTCCAGTGATACGAAGGAAAAGATCAAAATGCAGATGGGGCGTGCCAGAAATAATTACCGGCAGATGTTTGTAGGTGATTATGTACAGTGGCTCCGATATGAGAGTACTGGCTCACCGAGATTGAATAAAGTAGTACGTCAGATCCTTGCGGTATATTGTCCATTCAGTGCAGCTGTCAGGAATAAGGTGGCAGTGAATCCTCTTTTTAAAGAGCCGATTGAAAAATATACGATCATTCATTCCAAAGAGGTTCATAAGATTACACTTCTTTGCAAAAAGATGGAAACAACAGGAGGTGTTCCTGCAGAACTGGCAGAATATCTGCGGTATCTGGAGGGCTGACAGGATATCTGCATTTCCTGGAGCGATGGGAGAATGCTATGAAAGAGAAATTTACGGCTGTCAGGAAGCTGACAGATAACAGATTCCTGAATTTATATGAAATGGATGCACTTGATCAGAAGGGACAGCCTTTTTCCTATTATTTCGCATCCAGGAACCCGGAGGATCAGCTTCCGCTAAAGACAGGAGAGGTCCCGAAAAACGGAATTGTGATCTATGCACTTCTGAAGGAGGATCCGTCAAGGCTTGTAATGATCAGACAGTACCGGTATCCACTGAATGATTATCTATATGAACTTCCGGCAGGTCTGATCGATCCAGGGGAAACACCAGGGGAAGCGGCTGCAAGAGAAATGAAAGAGGAAACAGGGCTTAGCTTTATGCCGGCAGAAGGTGTCGATCCCGGATTTACAAAACCGTATTTTCTTGGAGCCGGACTTACGGATGAAACAAGTACATCTGTATTTGGCTATGCAGATGGGGACATTTCCACGGCTTTTGCGGAAAGTACGGAAACGATAGAAGTTCTGACAGTTGATAAGAAAGAAGCTGTGCGGATCCTGAGGGAAGAGAAGGTTTCCCTCAGGGCAGCCTTTCTGCTGATCATGTTTTTACAGCAGGGGGAAGAAGATCCTTTTGCTTCCCTGAAAAATGTCACAGGATGATAACATATCGCCTGCGGCATTTTTGTTATAAACAGCAATTTTTTTGTTCTGCCTGCGGGAAATGACGTTTCTGCAGTGTGCCTTAAAGTGTCTTAAAAGTGGGAAATTTAACGTTGAAAAGACATTGATCTGATTGACATTACTAAAAATTACCTTATAATTTAGTTAAATGGTTTTTGCGTAAAATGAAATTTGGAGGTTTTATGGCAGCAGTTTTTTTGAAAGAAGAAAAGATATTTAAGCTTGATACGAGAAATACAACTTATGTTATTGCAGCAGTAGATGATGAGCAGTTTTTAGGACATGTTTATTACGGAAAGAAACTGAAGGAAGTCCATTTAGACGGTCTGCTCCGTATCCATGAGAACCCTTTTGTCCCTTCAAGGAACAACAGGGACAGGGTATCCTTCCTTGACAGCTTTCCGATGGAATACCCGGCACACGGACTTGGTGATTACAGAGAAAGCTGCATCAATATCCGCACAGAGAAAGGAAATGTGGGACTTGCCCTTTCTTATGTATCACATAAGATCACGGAGGGAAAAGATGGACTTGAAGGTCTGCCGGCATCCTTTGGAAAAGCAGGAGAGTGTGAGACTCTGGAGATCCTTTGCGAGGATAAGGTAACAGGACTTCAGGTGATTCTGCAGTATGGTATTTTTGATGAAGCAGATGTAATCACAAGAAGTGTAAAGGTAGTGAACACAGGTAAGGAGGATCTTTATCTGACCAAGGTATATTCTGCATGCCTTGATATGGATAATAAAGATTTTGAAGCGATTTCCCTGCATGGTTCCTGGGCAAGAGAGAGACAGATAGAGACAGTACCGGTAAGTCATGGCAAATACAGTGTGGAGTCCATACGTGGAGAGTCCAGCCATCAGGATCATCCGTTCCTGGCACTGAAGACGAAGAATGCCGATCAGGAAAATGGTGAAGTATATGCCATGCATTTTGTATATTCCGGCAATTTCAAGGCACAGGTACAGTCTGATCAGTTTGATCAGGTACGTATGACCATGGGAATCCATCCGGAAGATTTTACCTGGAAGCTGAAAGAGGGAGAATCCTTCCAGGCACCGGAGATCGTGCTTGTCTATTCTGCGCAGGGACTTGGACAGATGACGAGGATCTTCCATGATTTCTACAGAAATCATCTGATCCGCAGTGAGTATAAGAATCAGAAGAGACCGATTCTGATCAACAACTGGGAAGCTACTTATTTTGACTTTGATACAGAAAAGCTGATCGCTATTGCAAAGCAGGCGTCAGCCCTTGGCATTGAGATGCTTGTTATGGATGATGGATGGTTTGGAAACCGCTATGATGATAACAGAGCGCTTGGTGACTGGTTTGTCAATGAAGAGAAGCTGAAGGGCGGACTGAAATATCTGGTTGACGAGGTCAATAAGCTTGGCATGAAGTTCGGTATCTGGTTTGAGCCTGAAATGATTTCTCCGGATTCTGACCTTTATCGTGCACATCCTGATTATGCCATTGCGATCCCAGGCAGGGAGCCCAGCCTCTGCAGAAATCAGTATGTGCTGGATCTGACCAGAAAGGAAGTCAGGGATTATGCTTATGAGTGCGTAGCGAAGATCCTTCGCAGCGCCAATATTGAATATGTAAAGTGGGATATGAACAGACAGCTTTCAGACATCGGTTCCCTTGAGCTTCCAGCAGATCAGATGGGTGAGCTGTATCACCGTTATGTACTGGCTGTTTACGAAATGCAGGAGAGAATGATGACAGAGTTCCCACACCTTCTTCTGGAGAACTGCTCCGGCGGCGGTGCAAGATTTGATCCGGGTATGCTGTATTACAGCCCGCAGATCTGGTGTTCTGATGATACTGATGCGATTGAAAGACTGAAGATCCAGGAAGGTACGGCACTGATCTATCCATTGTCCACAATGGGAGCACATGTTTCTGACTGCCCGAACCATATAGTAGGCAGAGTGACTCCTTTTGAAACAAGAGGGTATGTGGCACTGGCAGGAACCTTTGGCTATGAACTGGATGTAACGAAAATCCCGGAGAGCGACAGGGAGCAGATCCCCGCACAGGTTGCCATGTATCATAAATATAATGATCTGGTAAGGGAAGGAGATTATTACAGGATCGCTTCCTATGCGGAGAATCATTATTTTGACTGCTATGGCGTTGTCAGCAAGAATAAGAAAGAAGCACTGTATACCTATGTACAGGTACTGAATCGTCCCAACTATCACAGCAGAAGGATCTATCTGAAGGGACTGGCAGCAGAGAAGTACTATGCGATTGAAGGAGAAGATGGGACATGGTCAGGAGAACAGCTGATGAATGCCGGACTTCTGGTGCAGAATCCCTTTGGTGACTTTAAAGGAAAATTAATTCACCTGACAGAGGTGTAAACATAGAACAAACGGAAAGGAACAGGTAAAAGATGGCATCAGAATATATCAATCAGTGGATCAGGATAGAGGAAGACGGGATCTATCTGGTATTTGGAGTGACAAAGGAAAATCAGCTGAAGTTATTTCATTTTTCAGCAAAGCCTCTTTCTGAACAGGAAGAAAAGAAACTGACAGAGAATGAAACATTTCTGCGGGAGGGTTTCCAGCTGGTACAGGTCAACTTCTCAGGCTATAACAGACCTTATGAAAAGCATGGCAACAAGCATATCGTAACAGCACCTGGTTATATGCTCACTTTCGTGGATATGAAAGATGAGCGCAACGAGACAGGAAGAGTGCTGACATTTATCCAGAAGGATGAGGAAACCGGAGCCAGGGTAGTGACAACCTGGCAGTTTTATCAGGGAACCACTACGATCAGGATGCAGAGTGAGGTGACCAATGAAGGAACTGAGGTGCAGACGCTGGAGTACATTTCGTCTTTCTATTATCTTGGCATCGAAAAAGAGGGAGAGATGAGCTCCGATGACAAGATGCAGCTCACCTTTGCACATAACGGCTGGCAGAAGGAAATGAATTTCCATACCTACAGCTTCCCGGCACTGGGGCTTCCACAGACTCAGCCTACGGTATATCAGAGGACGTCAAAGACGATCGAACTGACCAATACAGGAAACTGGTCGACTAAGGAATATCTTCCAATGGGCTATCTGTCCAATGAGGAAGCAGATACTGCCATTTACTGGCAGATCGAGCATAATGGTTCCTGGCATGCAGAGATCAGTGATCAGAATGATCATTTTTATCTGGCGCTGAGCGGTCCGACCGAGGTACAGTCCCACTGGTTCCAGAATTTAAAGCCTGGTGAAAGTTTTACGACCGTGCCGGTGGCAGTTGGTGTATCAGATGCTGATTTTGCGAAGGCCATGGGGCAGCTTACGAAGTATCGCCGTATGATCCGCAGAGTAAATAAGGATGATGAGAATCTGCCTGTTATCTTTAATGATTATATGAACTGCCTTTTCGGAGATCCGACCACAGAAAAGGAGCTGCCTCTGATTGATGCGGCAGCAGAGGCGGGTTGTGAGTATTATGTTATTGATGCCGGCTGGTATGCACCGGGACCCTGGTGGGACAGCGTTGGCGAATGGCAGGAATCCAGAGAACGTTTCCCGGGCGGAATCAAAGAAGTAACTGATTATATCCGCGGCAAGGGAATGGTTCCCGGTGTCTGGCTTGAACTGGAGGTTATGGGTATCAACTGCGAGAAGGCAAAGAATGCTCCCGATGACTGGTTCTTCATCCGTCATGGAAAGAGAGTCTTTGACAGAAGCAGGTATCAGCTCGATTTCCGTAACCCTGCTGTCATTGATCATGTCAATGAAGTAATAGACAGGGTTGTCAATGAGTACGGAGTGGGGTATATTAAAATGGATTACAATATCGAGCCCGGTATTGGTACAGAGCTTGACGCGGATAGTGTGGGAGCAGGACTCCTTGCCCATGAAAGAGCATATCTTGCCTGGCTTGACAGTGTATTTAAGAAATACCCTGATCTCGTGATAGAAAACTGTTCCAGCGGTGGTCTGCGTATTGACTATGCGCTGCTGTCCAGATACAGCATCCAGTCCACAAGCGATCAGGAGGACTATCAGAACTATGCTTCCATTGCAGTCAATGCACCGGCTGGTCTGACACCGGAGCAGGCGGCGGTATGGTCTTATCCGCAGAGAAATGGCGACAAAGAAGAAACCATTTTCAACATGGTCAATGCCATGCTTCTGCGTATCCACCAGAGCGGCCATCTGGCGGAGCTTTCTCCGGAGAGAGTGGCACTGGTGAAGGAAGGAATTTCCTATTACAAGGAAATCCGCAGTGATATTAAAAAAGCACTTCCTGACTGGCCGATCGGTCTTGCTGATACAAGAGCTACTTTCCTGTGCGGTGCACTGAAGACAGAGAACAAGGCTTACCTTGCTGTATTCAGAAAAGATAAGGACGAAGAGGATGACAGAACCATGGTAAGAATTCCTCTGGCACATTTGTTTGAAGGCGAAAAGAAGCTCAGTGTAAAGCTGGCTTATCCACAGGAAGCCATGAAAGAAAATGTGGAGTATACTTATGAAGCCGACAGAAAGGTTCTGGCAGTTGACTTTAAGAAGAAAGTAATGGCCAGGATATTTGAAGTAACGGCCGAATAAAACGTGTAAGAATCCGGAAAGTCTTACATATATGTGGAGGGGAACATGGCGAAGGCAGTAAGACTTGCCGATATAGCAAAGATTTTAAATGTAAGTACAGTAACCGTCTCCAAGGCGCTTTCTGATCAGAAAGGCGTCAGCGAGGAGATGAGAGATAAGATCAAGCAGCTGGCGGAGGAAATGGGATATCAGTCTCCGTCAGAAGCAAGAAGAATGAAGGAACGCAAAAGCTACAATATCGGAATCATTATTTCTGACAGATATCTTGACCAGTATGAATCCTTTTACTGGAAAATGTACCGCGCAGTAGCGACCAAAGCAATCAGTAAAGAGTGCTTTACCATGCTGGAGGTACTCAGTGCGGAGGCAGAACAGGAGCACAGGGAGCTCCCAAGACTTCTTCAGGAGAACAAAGTGCAGGGAGTGATCATCATTGGTCTTCTGAAAGAGGATTATCTGAATATGTTGATCCGTGACGCACAGGTTCCTATGCTTTTTCTGGATTTTTATGATAAGGGACATGACTGTGACTGCGTGGTGACAGATAATTTTTACGGAATGTACAAGGTGACGGATTATCTGTTTGAGATGGGGCATAAGGATATTGCCTATGTGGGAACGCTTCTTTATACGGGAAGCATCACAGACCGCTATTTTGGTTATGCAAAAGCACTTCTTGAGCATGGACAGCAGGTGAGAGAGGACTGGGTGATCGAGGACAGGAATCTTTCTGATGGACAGAGAGGTGATGATTTTGAGTTCAGACTTCCAGAGCAGATGCCGACAGCATTTGTCTGCAACTGCGATCTGACAGCGGGGATTCTGATCAATGTGCTTGAGAAAAAAGGCTACCGGGTACCGGAGGATATTTCCGTTGCGGGATTTGATAATTTTATCCATCCAGGGATCTGCAATGTGGAGATCACGTCCTATGAAGTAGATATCAAGGAGATGGCAAGAAAAGCGATCAATACCCTGATCAAAAAGATGAACGGGGAAAGCTATAAGCAGGGGATCACTGTAGTAGACGGACATATGGTGGTCAAAAGCAGTGTCAAAAGAATTTAAGGTATCATGCCGGTCTGACGATAAACAAGAGGAGTCAGACCAGTATATTTTTTGAAAAGAGAAATAAAGTGGTTTGTGTTGTCAATACCGACAGCACTTCCAACTTCGTGGATTTTTAAAGAGGTGGTGAGCAGCAGATGCTTTGCCACCTTTATTCGTTTCTGATTCAGATACTGGAGGGGAGTCTCGCCAAAGGCAGTACCAAATTCACGGCAAAAGCGGTATTTACTTACATGAAAGCGCATGGCAAGCTCATCGAGGGAATAATTCTCCTCAAAATGATGATCAAACAGTATCCTGGCTTCCGCAAGATAGGAAGGCAGCAGAGGCTGGGGATCCTGATTGGCATGTCTAATAATACCTGCGACCAGAATATCTGTCAGCAAAGCATGGGAAAGCAGAGAACTCTGGTCAGAGGAAATAGCTGATGGAAGCTTCTGCAGATGCAGGGCAGTGTCTGAAAAGGGAGGTACATCCATGACAACAGGCTCCTGATCCTTTGACAGCAGTCCTGCGTAGCTTTTCAGGGAAGAGCCGGAGATCAGATACAGGGAAAATGCCCAGGGAGACAGGGCAGCATCCAGACGGAAACGTTTTTCACAGCTGCAGAAGACCATTGTGTTTTCAGCCAGGGTAAATACCTGGCTGCCAAACAGGAGCTTGCCACAGCCCTTACTGGTATAGAGCAGAAGATAACAGGAAAGAGGGGCTGCTTCATAGAACCAGGGAGCGTTGGCCTGACAGCTGCCGCTAGACAGAACATGCAGGAAAGGATTCTGCATTTCGACAGTGGAAGCGGCGGCAGCTATGGCATCTTTAAAAACGGAGGTTATCATTTCCATGGTTCTGTTCCTTTCTGAAGCCTGTGCCGGCTTTTCTTTGCATGATCCTGAGTGTAGCTGAGGTAATTTCATTGTATTATATTTTCAGAAAAGCTGCAAATAACAATCACACGCAATGAGTCTGAAAACAAGACAATTAAGTTAACATAAATTTACCTAAAAAATAGGCTAATAAATAAAATTTAAGCAATAATAAATCCACTTCAACGAAAATGTTTTCGTGAAAATAGATAAAAATACTAGGTTAAATTTGGTGAAAAAGAAGAAATGAACAATGTATGCAATAATATAATATAAAAAACAACAATGAGTGATGATTAAAAAGTTAAATTAAATATAATTAAAATTAACCTACAAAATTAAGTTAAATGTTAAATCTGAATAACTTATAAGAAAAGGTTTATAAAAAAGGAGGATATTTTATTATGAAGCTGAGAAAAGCATTAGCACTCGGACTTGCAGCAGCCATGACTGTTTCCATGATCGGCTGCGGAAGCACAGCAGACACATCAACTGATACTGCTGACACAACAGAAGCTGCCGAAGAAACGACAGAAGCTGCTGATACTACAGAAGAAAGCACAGAAAGTGCAGACGCAACAACAGATGGCGTTCCCGGATATCTGGACATCAATCTTGATGATTACACAGATCTGACCGCTTCCATCAAGTTCCTTCACTGCAGAACTGACCGTGAGGAAGATGGTTCCATGGCAGAGATGATTGCTAAGTTTAATGAGAAGTTCCCTAACATTGAAGTTAAGACTGAGGGTGTTACAGATTATGCTGAGGATGCACTTCTTCGTCTGTCCCAGGGTAACTGGGGTGATGTTATGTGGATCCCTGCAGTTGATAAGAAGGATCTTGGCTCCTACTTCATGCCTCTTGGTTCAACAGAAGAAATGAGCAAGTCCCTGAACTTTGTTGATTCATGGTCATACGATGGAATTTCCTATGGTATTCCTGTATGGGGAAATGCACAGGGTGTTGTTTACAATAAGGCAGTATTTGAAGCAGCTGGCATTACAGAGCTTCCTACAACTCCTACAGAGTTCCTTGAAGACCTTCAGCTGATCAAAGACAATACAGATGCTATTCCGCTGTATACCAACTATGCAGCAGGATGGACCATGGGTGCATGGGACACTTACGTTGGTGTTGTTTCTAACGGAGATGCTACATATATGAACCAAAAGTTTGTTCATACAGCAAATCCCTTTGATGATCCCGGTGATGATACCGGTATCTACAACCTGTACAGAATTCTCTATGATGCAGTTGCTAATGGCCTGATCGAAGATGACTATACAACAACTGACTGGGAAGGCTGCAAGGGTATGATCAACAATGGTGAGATCGGTGCTATGGTTCTTGGCTCATGGGCATATTCACAGATGGTTGAAGCTGGTGATCACGGTGATGACATCGGTTACATGCCCTTCCCTATGACTGTTGGAGGAACACAGTACGCACTTGCTGGCGGTGATTATAATTACGCAGTAAATATCAACTCTTCCGATGAGAACAAGACCGCTTCTCTCGTATTCATCAAGTGGATGCTTGAGGAATCCGGATGGTCTGTAAGGGAAGGCTGCTACTCAACAGTGATCGGTGGCGAGAACCCTGATATGTACTCTGCATTTGATGGCTGCGAGATGCTTTCTGATGAAGCTGCTATTGCAGGTGAAGAGGATTTCTTAAATGAAATGAATGCTGAATCCGAGCTGTCCTTCAATGCAGGTGGTAACGCTAAGGTTCAGAGCATTGTAGAAGCAGCAGCAACCGGCAGCAAGTCTCTTGACGATATCATGGCTGACTGGACAACTGCATGGAATGATGCGCAGGATGAACTGGAGATCGAAGTTTTATACTAATCAGAAATCCTGAAAGAAATTAAGTGATATTGTGAGCCGGGGAGGGAGTTTCTCCCTGGCTCTAAATGCGTCAGAGGACGTGCATTATCGTCGGGAGGAAAATTATATGGCAATGTCAAAGACGGTTGCCCCTTTAAAGAAAAGAACCTTTTTAGAATGGGCAAGAAGCAGAGATGGACAGAAGGTTTTTGTTATGATCGCATTTATGGTCATTCCTCTTGTTCTTCTGTTTACCTTTACCTACCTGCCTTTTGCAGAAATGTTTGGCTTCAGCTTTTATAAGATGAAGTATGTAGGTGAAAGAAAATTTGTAGGATTAAAGAATTATATTAAAGTGTTTGAGAGAGACGATTGTTTCGGAGCGTTAAAGCTGAGCCTTTATTATATGGCCGGTTCAATCGTGCAGCTGGCACTTTCCCTTTATCTGGCTACCGTACTCAGTTTTAAGGTAAAGGGCGGGAATATCTTCAAGGGATTCATGTTTTTCCCTTATTTGATCAATGGTATTGCAGTAGGCTTTATTTTTAAGTTTTTCTACACCAGGGGCTTTGTGTTCGATACTGTGCTTCAGTGGTGTGGCTTTCAGCTTGACAATCTTCCGTATTGGTTAAAAGACCAGAGTATCAATAATATTTCTCTGGTGGCTACTTCTGTATGGCGTTATTTCGGACAGAACATGGTGCTCTTTATCGGTGCGATCATGTCTGTGGATTCTGAGCTTTATGAAGCGGCAATGCTGGACGGTGCAAATAAATTCCAACAGTTCATTTATATTATCTTACCAAGTATCAAGACGATCATTACCTTAAATGTGATCCTGTCCATTACCGGATCCTTAAGTGCATTTGAGCCGCCTTATGTTATCACAGACGGTGCCAACGGAACGGGAACCTATTTTGTGGTCATGCACGAGATCGCACATACCCAGCAGAAGGTAGGTCTGGCATCTGCCATGGCGATTATCCTGCTATTGATCATTTTCGTAGCAACGATCCTGCAGAAGCTGTTCTTTAAGTATGTATTTAAGAATGCAGAGGACGAGGATATCAATGCAGCGGTAAGAAGAGAAAAGAAGCTGGCAAGGGCTGCAGCTAGAAAGGCAGGTAGATAAGCATGAGCTTTCGCAAAATTATACTTCATGTTCTGACAGCATTAAAGTATTTATCACTGGTATTCTTTTCCTTTGTTGCGATACTGCCGATCATATCCTGTGTTGTCACTGCTTTTAAGACAGATGCAGAGTACCAGAGTACCAATGTTATGACCATGCCGGAAAGCTGGCTCTATTTTAAGAATTTCGTTTATGCATTCGAAAATGCACATATGGGTAAGGCATTTATCAATTCTACTATTATCCTGGTCTGTGTGCTGATAGTGTCTACGCTGGTGGGTACACAGCTTGCTTATGTGCTGAACCGTTTCAAGTTTCCGGGCAATAACCTGATCCGTAATCTGTTCCTGTTTGCCACACTGCTTCCCGGTGTTGCGATGCAGATCTCGGTTTATGAAATAATGACGAAATTAGGCTTTATTAATTCCCTGCTTGGTTATATCATTATGATGTGTGGTACTGATGTTATTTCCATTTATATTTACATCCAGTTTTTTGAAAATATTGATTATTCACTGGATGAATCAGGAATTATGGACGGAGCATCCTACTTCACGATTTTCTACAGGATACTGCTTCCTCTTTTAAAGCCTGCAATTGTAACCTCCTGTATTCTGAAGGGTGTTGGCACTTATAATGAATATTACAATGCCAATCTTTACCTGCAGGACAAGAAGCTGCTGCCAACCGTGGCTACCTCCCTGTATACCTTCGTAGGACCCCAGGGAAGCAAGTACAACCTGATCTGCGCGGGTGTTATCATTTCCCTGCTTCCGGCACTCCTGGTATTTATTACCTGCCAGAAACAGATATACAGCGGACTGACTGCAGGTGCAGTCAAGGGCTAAGAGACAGAATCAGTTCCACAAAATGGTAAAGGAGAAGGAACAAAATGATGATGTTAGAAGAAGTAAAAGCACATTTGCTGAATGATATCATCCCTTTCTGGAAAAATCTGAGGGATGATGAATTTGGCGGTTATTATGGTTATATGGATTATGACCTGAAGGTGGATAAAAGGGCAGTGAAGGGCTGTATTTTAAACAGCAGAATCACATGGTTCTTCGCCAATGCCTACACGCTTCTTAAGGATGAGAGTCTTCTTGAGGAAGCAAAGCATGGATTTGCCTTCATGAAGGAACACTGCATGGATAAGGAAAACGGCGGTATTTTCTGGTCCATGAAGTATGACGGCACACCGGAGGATACAACCAAGCATACCTACAATCAGGCATTCTCTATTTATGCACTTTCCTCTTATTATGAGGCAACCCATGATGAGGAAGCTCTTGCCATGGCAAAGGAGCTGTTCCATATCATTGAGACGAAGTGCACTGATGAGATCGGTTATAAGGAAGCTTTTGACAAGGAATTCCATGAAGTGGAAAATGACAAGCTTTCTGAAAACGGTGTTATCGCTGAGAAGACCATGAATACCCTGCTTCATGTATTTGAAGCCTATACAGAGCTTTACCGGGTAGCAAAGCTCCCTGAGGTAAAGGAAAGACTTGAGTGGATCATGGATACCTTTGCTGATAAGGTATATAATCCAAAACTCCACAGACAGGAAGTATTCTTTGACAGGAACATGAACACCATTCTGGATCTGCATTCCTATGGTCATGATATCGAGACGGCATGGCTGATGGATCGTGGAGTTGAAGTTCTTGGGGAGAAGAAATATGAAGAGAAAATGACACCTATTACCAAGGATCTGACAGCAGAGATCTATAAGGTAGCCTTTGACGGACATTCCCTTGCAAATGAATGTGAGAAAGGTGTTGTAAATGTACATCGTATCTGGTGGGTGCAGGCAGAGACCGTGATCGGTTTCCTGAATGGCTGGCAGAAGGATCCTTCCAGGACAGAGTATCTGGATGCAGCAAAGTCTGAATGGCAGTTCATCAAGGATCATGTGATGGACAAGAGACAGGGATCTGAGTGGTTCTGGGAGGTAGACCAAAGCGGAAAGCCTTACGAGGGAAGACCTATCGTAGAGCCCTGGAAATGCCCGTATCACAATGGAAGAATGTGCTTTGAGGTAATCAGAAGATTAGAAGGAAAAGAGATCTGAGAAAGGAGAAAGTGAGCATGTTACATCAGAAGTATGAAGAAGAATTAAAGAAATACGAAGCACTTATTAACAGGAAAAATGAAGTAGATCCTGATTTTTACAACGGGATATATGACCGCTATGTGAATCCGGTACTGACCAGAGAGCATATTCCGCTTACCTGGCAGTATGATTTAAACCCGGAAACCAATCCCTATTTCATGAAGAGACTGGGAATCAATGCAGTTATGAATTCCGGTGCGATCGAACTGAATGGAAAGTATTATCTGGTAGCCAGAATTGAAGGAGATGACAGAAAGTCCTTCTTTGGCGTAGCAGAAAGTGACAATGGAATCGATGGATTCCGTTTCTGGGATTACCCGATCCTGCTTCCGGATACCTGCAAGGAAGAGACAAATGTATATGATATGCGTCTCACCAAGCATGAGGATGGTTACATCTATGGCGTATTCTGCTCGGAGAGCAAGGATACCACAGTCAATGATCTTTCTGCAGCAGTTGCTGCAGCAGGTATTGTAAGGACAAAGGATCTGAAGACATGGGAGAGACTGCCTAACCTGGTAACCTTAAACTCCCCTCAGCAGAGAAACGTAGTACTGCATCCTGAATTTGTAAATGGCAAGTATGCTTTCTATACAAGACCGATGGATGACTTCATCGAGACAGGATCAGGCGGCGGTATCGGATTCGGACTCTGTGATGATATTACCCATGCTGTTATCGACGAAGAGAAGATGACAAGCCTTCGTAAGTATCATACCATTACTGAGGCCAAGAACGGTGCCGGTGCAGTGCCGATCAAGACAGAAAAGGGCTGGATCCATATTGCACACGGTGTAAGAAATACAGCAGCCGGACTCAGATATGTAATTTACGCATTCGCAACTGACTTAAATGATCCTTCCAGAGTGATCGCAGAGCCTTCAGGCCTGCTGATCGGACCAAGGGGCGGCGAGAGAGTCGGTGACGTATCCAACGTTGTATTTACCAACGGTGCGATCGCAAATGAAAAGGGCGAGGTATTTATTTACTACGCATCCAGTGATACAAGAATGCATGTTGCAACTACAACTGTTGACAAGCTGATCGATTATGTATTCAATACACCGAAGGATCCCGGCAGAAGCGTAGAGTGCGTAGCACAGAGATGTGAACTGATCAAAAAGAACCTGGAATTTCTTTCCAAATAAGACAAAAAGCCTTTGAGGCGTAAAGGAGATAATATGAGCGAAATTAAAATGATTGCCCCTCCGGTAAAGAATGTTCCCTGGCAGGAGAAGCCGGAAGGACTGACCGGAGCGCCTATCTGGAGATATACAGAGAACCCGATCATCGGACGTAATCCTGTAGAAGGCGTTGCCAGAATTTTCAACAGTGCCGTAATGCCTTATGGTGATGAGTTTATCGGCGTATTCCGTGGCGAGCAGACAAACGGCATCCCTTATATCTATATGGGAAGAAGCAAGGATGCGATCCACTGGGATTTTGATAAGGAGAAGATTCCTTTCGTGGATGAAGAAGGAAAGCCTTTCATGCCGAAGTATGCTTATGACCCCAGACTGGTAAAGGTAGAAGATACCTATTATATCATCTGGTGCCAGGACTTTTATGGTGCATCCATCGGTATGGCAAAGACAACTGATTTCAAGACCTTTACAAGGCTTGAGAACCCTTTTATTCCTTACAACAGAAACGCAGTTCTGTTCCCCAGAAAGATTCATGGAAACTACATGCTGTTGAGCCGCCCTTCTGACAGCGGTCATACACCCTTCGGTGATATCTTTGTCAGCGAGAGCCCTGACCTTGTTTACTGGGGAAAACACAGACACGTTATGGGCAAAGGCAGCGAATGGTGGGAGTCCGTTAAGATCGGCGGAGGTGCAGCTCCTATCGAGACAAGTGAAGGATGGCTGCTGTTCTATCACGGCGTAAGCGGAACCTGCAACGGCTTTGTATATTCCATCGGAGGTGCGATCCTGGATCTTGAGAATCCTTCTATCGTGAAGTACAGATGTGAGACCTTCCTGCTGACACCCGAAGAGTGGTATGAGGAGAGAGGATTCGTTCCCAACGTATGCTTCCCCTGCGCTACCATTCATGATCCTGAAAGCGGAAAGATCGCTATTTACTACGGATGTGCAGACAGCTATGTAGGTCTTGCATTTACCAAATTTGATGAGATCGTAGCATATATCAAAGAGCACAGTGTAGTAACAGAGGCTGATACAGAGATCGGTATCAGATAAGAAAAGGAACAGTGAAATAGTTTTAAAAAGGGCTTGTTAGATTCGTCAGCAGGCCCTTTCTTAATATTTCATGATTATAAAAAGCGAAAAGGAGCAAAACGATTATGGAATATCAGGTTAAGCTTGATCAGGGAATGATCAACAGGGGAAACTGGAAAAAAATCAAGGAATGTATGAAAAAGGCAGAGAGAGGAGAGGACATTACCACAGGTTTTCTTGGCGGTTCCATTACTCAGGGAAGTCTTTCTTCCACACCGCAGACCTGTTATGCCTATCTGGTATATGAGTGGTGGAAAAAGAAATTCCCGGAGTCAGAGATCACCTTTGTCAATGCGGGAATTGGCGGAACCACATCCCAGTTTGGCGTTTCCAGAGTAAAGGAGCATCTGCTTTCCTATCAGCCGGATTTCGTGCTGATCGAGTTTGCGGTGAATGATGAAAATACGGAATTCTTTGAGGAAACGTATGAGGGCCTTGTAAGAACCACACTGTCAGATGCCTGCAGACCGGCTGTTATGCTGATGAATAATGTCAGGTATGACGACGGACTGAATGCAGAGGAAATGCATCTGAAGGTAGCAAAGGCTTATGCACTTCCCATGGTCAGCATGAAGGAAACAATCTGGCCGGAGATCGAGTCCGGAAGGATCAAAAACAGAGAGATCACACCGGATGACCTTCATCCCAATGACGCAGGCCATGCACTGGTAGCCAAAGTGATCACTACCTTCCTTGAGAAGATATATGAGGACAGAAACAACGAGGAAGAAGCTGCCTTTGCAGAAGGGACACTTCCTGCACCGATCACAGAAAATGCCTATGAGCATTCTGTGAGATATCAGAATCATAATTCAGAGCCTGTTCTTGCAGGATTTGTGGCTGATCTAGAGCCTCAGGACAATATTCTTGAGATCTTCAGAAGAGGATGGACAGGAAGCCATGTGGGCGATAAGATTACCTTTGAGATCGAAGGAACCGGCATTGCGGTACAGTACCGTAAGAGTGTCAAGCAGCCCACTCCCATTGCAAAGGTTACAGTAGATGGCAGAGAAGATACGGCTATGGTATTAGATGGAAACTTTAAGGAGACATGGGGAGACTGTCTGTATATTGATACGGTGACAAGACATATGGAACCCGGTATACATAAGGTAGAGATCGAGATCGTGGAAGCAACAGAGCAGGATGCAGTTCCGTTTTACCTGGTATCCGTCATTGGATCCTGCTGACAGGGAAATTCGGAATAAAAGGAGATAAAACTATGTTTCGTGATGATTTTGTGTGGGGCGTTGCCAGCAGCGCCTATCAGGTAGAGGGAAGAGATCCGGAGGATGGATGCGGTAAGAACATCTGGGATACCTTTGCCGAAGAGGGAAGGATCCTGGATGGCAAGGATGCGTATACCGCCTGTGACCACATGCACAGATATAAAGAGGATTATAAGCTGATGAAGCTGCTTGGGATCAAAGCGTACCGCTTTTCCATGAGCTGGGCGAGGATCCTGCCGGAAGGTACGGGAAAGGTGAATGAAAAGGCCATTGCCATGTACCGGGACATGATCCTTTCCATGAAGGAGAACGGGATCGAGCCATATATCACCATGTATCACTGGGAATTTCCGCAGGCGCTGCAGGACAAGGGCGGCTGGCTGAATGAGGATGTGATACAGTGGTTCGGAGAATATGCGAAGGTAGTGGCAGAGAATTTCTCTGATATCTGCGAATATTTCATTACCTTAAATGAGCCGGAATGCTTTGTGGGACTTGGACATCTGTCGGGAGTGCATGCGCCGGGGCTAAAGCTTCCTTATAAGGATGTATTTAAGATCGCCCACAATGCACTCCGTGCCCATGGCCAGGCAGTTATCAATCTCCGGAAATATGCCAGCAGACCGATCAAGGTAGGCTATGCGCCGACCTGTGGCATGGCATATCCTGCTACCGATTCCCCGGAGGATATCGAGGCTGCAAGAAAGACGCTGTTTGGCTTCCACCAGCCCATGGACAACTGGACCTGGAATGTGGCATGGTTCAATGATCCGGTATTTCTTGGAAAATATCCGGAAGAGGGACTTAAGAAATTTGCTGAGTATCTGCCGGAAATTACAGATGAGGATATGAAACTTATTTCCCAGCCCCTTGATTTTATGGGACAAAACATTTATAACGGATATATGATGAGACAGGGCGAGGACGGAGAGCCGGAGTATGTGGACAGGGAAGCAGGTGCTGCCAAGACAGCAGCAGGCTGGCCGGTTACACCGGAGTGCTTCTACTATGGCGTGAAGTTCCTGTATGAGCGGTATCATTTACCTCTTTACATTACAGAGAACGGCATGTCCTGTCATGATGATGTGTCACTGGATGGCCGTGTACATGATCCCAACAGACAGAATTTCCTGGATCTGTATATTTCTGCACTGCAGAGAGCAAATGATGACGGTGCTGATGTGCGGGGCTATTTCCTGTGGACCTTCCTTGATAATTTTGAATGGGACAAGGGATATACCGAGCGTTTTGGTATTGTATATGTAGATTTTAAGACACAGAAAAGAATTGTGAAGGATTCTGCATTCTGGTATCAGAAAATCATAGAATCCAATGGAAGGGAGTTAACTGTGAACAAGAAGACAAGACCGATTTTATTTTTGAATCCTGTGTTTAAGGAAATGATCTGGGGCGGCAATCAGCTTGCCGAGAAGTTTGGCTATGAGATCCCCAGTGACAAGACAGGTGAGTGCTGGGCAGTCAGCGCACATCCAAACGGAGACTGCACCGTAAGAGAAGGGGAATATGCAGGCAGAAAGCTTTCCGAGCTGTTCAAAGAGGAGCCGGAGCTGTTTGGAAACCTTCCTCTTGACCGGTTCCCTCTGCTGATCAAGATCATTGATGCTAAGGCAGATTTAAGTATCCAGGTACATCCTGATGATGCCTATGCCAAGGTACATGAGAACGGATCTCTTGGAAAGACAGAGTGCTGGTATATTCTGGACTGCCCTGAGGATGCGACACTGGTGGTTGGCCACAATGCAGGCAGCAGAGAAGAGCTGAAGGAAATGATCGATCAGAAGAGATGGTCAGAGCTGATCCGTGAAGTACCGGTGAAGAAGGGGGACTTTATTCAGATCAATCCCGGAACTGTCCACGCGATCAAGGGCGGCCTGATGATTCTGGAAACTCAGCAGAACAGCGATATTACCTATCGTGTGTATGACTATGACAGACTTTCCAATGGAAAGCCCCGTGAGCTTCACGTACAGCAGAGTATCGATGTGATCACTGTACCGGCACCTTCTGCAGAGGACAGTGTAAGTCATGCAGCAGATCTGCCGGCAAACACTATGAATGAGCTGATCGCCTGTGATTATTACAAGGTATACAAATTAACCGTAACAGAGCCGGTTTCCTTTGAGCAGGAGCATCCTTTCCTGATCATGAGCGTGATAGAGGGAGAAGGTCTTGTTAATGGACAGATGATCAGAAAGGGAGATCACTTTATCCTTCCTTCAGGCTTTGGCAAGGTGGAACTGCAGGGAGATATGACACTGATCGCATCTTCTGTAAAATAAAGAAAGCAGGAAAGACTAACTATGATCAATGAACAGTACAAAAACATGCTTGGAGGAAGATCTGTAATCAGGGAGTTTTCCGAATTCGCCGCAGCGAGAGGAAAAGAGATCGGATATGAAAATGTATTCGATTATAGTCTGGGAAATCCGTCTGTACCGGTGCCGGACGATTATACAAAAGAGATGGAAGAGCTCCTTAAGACAAAGACTTCCATGGAGCTGCACGGCTACAGTCCAAGTCTTGGACTTCCCGTATTCAAGGAAAGCGTGGCTGCGTCCCTGAACCGGAGATTTGGCATGAACTATACACCGGAATATATTTTCCCAACATCCGGTGCTGCAGGCGCTCTGGCACATGCCCTGCGCTGTGTGACAAAGCCGGGGGATGAGGTACTGACCTTTGCACCCTATTTCCCGGAATATGGTCCCTATGTCAATCTGACAGGAGCTGTTTTAAAGGTGGTTCCTGCTGATACGGAGAGCTTCCAGATCAATTTTGAGAAGCTTACTGAAATGCTGAACGAAAATACGGCAGCAGTGCTCATCAATACCCCGAACAATCCGTCCGGAGCTGTTTACAGCGCAGAAACACTGGAAAAGCTGGCAAAGCTTCTGACGGAAAAGCAGCAGGAATATGGACACGAGATCTTTATCATTTCCGATGAACCTTACAGGGAGATCGTTTTTGACGGGGCAGAGCTTCCTTATGTTTCAAGGTTTTATGCAAATACTCTGTCCTGCTATTCCTATTCCAAGTCCCTGTCCCTTCCCGGTGAGCGTATCGGATATGTGGCAGTGAATCCGGCATGCAAAGACGCAGAGCTTCTGGTACCCATGATGGGACAGATCTCAAGAGGGATCGGACATAACTGCCCGTCCTCCAGTATCCAGCTTGCGGTAGCAAAGGTAGTAGATGAAACAGCGGATATGAAGGTATATGAGACCAATATGAAGCTGCTTTATCAGGCACTGACAGATCTTGGCTTTTCCTGTGTCAGACCGGGAGGCACCTTCTACATTTTCCCAAAGGCACTGGAAGAGGATGCAGTAGCATTCTGTAAGAAAGCGCTGCAGTATGACCTGATTCTGGTTCCCTCTGACAGCTTTGGGGTTAAAGGATATTTCCGTATGGCGTACTGTATTGATACGGAGAAGGTGGAAAGATCCCTGGAAGCCCTCCGCAGATTCGTGAAAGAGAATTATTAGGTGCGGATAGCTTTAAAGACTGCCACGGGCAGCAGAAAAGGAGTGAGTGTATGTACCAGGCAGGACTTGTTTTGGAAGGCGGTGGTATGAAGGGTGTGTATTCATCCGGCGTACTGGACTTTTTCCTGGATAAAGGGCTGGAATTTTCTTCCTGCTACGGCGTGTCTGCAGGAGCCTGTTCCCTGTGCAGCTTTCTGTCAAAGCAGCGGGGCAGGGCTTATCATGTGAATGTGGATTATCTGGATGATAAGAATTACTGCAGTGTATACAGTCTGCTGAAAACGGGGGATCTGTTCGGGGCAGAGATGTGCTATCACAGGATTCCGGATGAACTGAATCTGTACGATTATGATACTTTTAACCGGTATCCGGGCACCTTTTACAGTGTAGTTACGAACATAGAAACAGGACTTGCCGAATATATTCCTATTAAAGATATGAAGAAGGATATGGAAGTGGTCAGGGCATCGGCCTCACTGCCTCTTGTAGCCAATATCATCAGCTGGAACGGCAGAAAATATCTGGATGGCGGAATTTCTGATGCTATCCCGATCCGGAGATCCATAGAGGATGGCAATCAGAAAAATGTGGTGATCCTGACAAAGGAAGCAGGGTACCGCAGAAAGCCGACCAAGGTGGCAGGACTGGTTAAAATGAAGTACCGGAAATATCCAAAGCTTTATGAACTCATGAAAAACAGATATCTTACCTACAACGCCACACTGGATTATCTGGAGGAACAGGAAAAGGAAGGCAGGGCCTTTGTTTTAAGACCACAGCTTCCAAGTGGTGTGGGAAGGATTGAGAAGGACAGAGGAAAACTGCAGAAGCTGTATGAGACCGGCTATGCAGATGCAGAAAAAAATTATGACAGACTGATGGAATATCTGAAGGGAGAAACAAAATGTTAGAGATCATAAAGGCAATCGTCTACGGAATCGTGGAAGGCATCACGGAATGGCTGCCGATCAGCAGTACCGGACACCTGATCCTGGTAGAAAGGCTGATCCCGTTTCAGGAGACCAGTGATGGATTTTTCCAGATGTTTGATGTGGTCATCCAGCTTGGAGCCATTCTGGCAGTTGTGGTTCTGTTCTGGAATAAGATCTGGCCTTTCTACAGCAAAAAGAATCTCCGCTCCAGAAAGGGTGGCATCGTGAAGAGCGCCAAGGATCCGGCAGTGGGAAATGTGGCGCTGAGCATGGATGCCTTCTGGATGTGGGTCAAGATCGTAGTGGCCTGTATCCCGGCAGTGATCTACGGACTTCTTTTTGATGATATGGTCAGTGCTGCTTTTGAAAAGGAGATCGGAGAAAGCGGTGTGACTGTACAGGTGATCGTGGTCGCTGTGATGCTGGTCCTTGTAGGTATTCTGTTTATCGTGATCGAGAACTGGAATAAGAACCGGACACCGGTGACAACAAAGCTAACCCAGCTAACCTACAGGGATGCACTGATCATTGGTCTGTGTCAGCTTGTGGCAGCAGCGCTTCCAGGCACATCCAGATCCGGAGCTACTATCCTTGGTGCGATCATGATCGGTATTTCCAGAACGGTAGCGGCAGAGTTTACCTTTTTCCTGGCGATCCCGGTCATGTTTGGTGCAAGCCTTCTGAAGGTAGTAAAATTTGGCTTTGACTTCAGTGGTATGGAAATGGCATGCCTGCTCACCGGCACGGTGGTATCGTTTATTGTCTCTGTGTTTGTACTGCGGTTTCTGATGGGCTATATCAAGAAGCATGACTTTAAGGTTTTTGGCTGGTATCGTATTGCTTTAGGCATCCTGGTACTTCTGTATTTTGGCTTATCTGCCTGAAAGTTGACAGGATTTCAATTATGGAGTACACTTTCATCATGATATAGATACTAATTCATGCAGGTGAGAACCCTTACGTGTGTCAGCGTATCTGCTTTCACCGGCTGATTGACATGAGAGATCTGCTCTTGTGTGAAAGGAGTCATTGTTATGGAAGAAGTTAAGAAGACAACAGCAAAGGTAGTCGCCAAGGCAGCACCAGCAGTCAAGGCAGCAGAAGAGAAGAAGCCTGAGGTCAAGGCAGCAGCACCTGTTAAGGAAGCTGAAGCAAAGAAGGCAGCGCCGGCAGCCAAGGCAGAAAAGAAAGCGCCTGCCAAGAAGGCACCTGCTAAGAAAGCTGAAGTAAAGAAGGCAGCAGCACCTGCAGCTAAGGAAGAGAAGAAAGCACCTGTTAAGAAGGCGGCTAAAGTAGAAGAAACCGTAAACTTCCAGTTCAGCGGCAAGTCCTATACACCGGATGATCTGATGAAGATCTTCAGGGATGTATGGAAATATGACATGAATGGAAGAGAAGAAGATATCAGGAATGTAGAGCTTTATGTAAAGCCTGAAGAGAATACTACATACTTCGTTGTAAACGGCAGTATTACAGGAAGCTTCTTTATCTAAAGTAAGATATCGTACAGCGAAAGAAGATCCGGCGACTGATCTTAAAGGTCGGAATATATGAGAAAAATTAGAAATCCTGCAGGATTTTCCTGCAGGGTTTTTCTTTATAATCTTTAGAATTTTTTAATAAATATTTTCGTTATAGCTGTTGACAATACCCATAGTAAGTGATAGTTTATGTTATGTAGATATTAGCACTCTAATGAGTTGAGTGCTAACAACCATAAAAGAAAGAGTTGGAAAGGGGATGACGGATATGCAGCTGGATGACAGAAAGATTAAGATCATGCAGGCTATTATCCGTAATTACCTGGAAACCGGGGAACCGGTGGGAAGCAGGACCATTTCCAAATATACAGATCTGAATCTTAGTTCGGCAACGATACGGAACGAGATGGCTGATCTGGAAGAGATGGGCTATATTTTGCAGCCCCATACCTCCGCAGGAAGAATTCCTTCTGACAAGGGATACCGCTTATATGTGGATACTATGATGGAGAAGAAGGATAAGGAACTGGAAGAACTGAAGGAGCTCATTCTGGAGAAGGAAGATAAGATGGATAATCTGCTGAAGCAGGTAGCAAAGCTTCTGGCGGTGAATACCAACTATGCCTCCATGATCTCGGCACCGGCAGTTCATAAGAACAAGATCAAATTCCTGCAGCTTTCCAGAGTAGATAAGAATCAGCTGCTTGCTGTGATCGTTATGGAAGGGAATATGATCAAGAACAATATCCTTCCCGTAGCAGAGGAGCTGGATGATGAAACACTTCTGAAGCTGAACATCCTGCTGAATACACATTTAAGCGGGCTGGCACCGGAGGAGATCAATCTTCCTATGATCACAAGGATGAAGCAGCAGGCAGGCATACACAGTACCATCGTTGGAGACGTGGTAGATGCGCTTGCAGAAGGGATTAAAGAGGAAGAGGATCTTGAGATCTATACAAGCGGAGCCAATAATATTTTCAGGTATCCTGAATTGGCAGACCAGCAGAAGGCGAGTGAGCTGATCAATACCTTCGAAGAGAAGGATAAGCTGACGGAGCTTGTACAGGACAGCCTTTCTGATAATAATGAAACAGGCATTCAGGTTTATATCGGAAACGAGACTCAGATCCAGTCCATGCAGGACTGCAGTGTGGTAACTGCCACCTATGAACTGGGAGAAGGCATGAGAGGTACGATAGGAATTATCGGACCAAAGCGTATGGACTACGATAAGGTAATTGGAACTCTGAAGACCATTACGCATCAGCTTGATGAGCTTTACAATAAAAAGACATAGCAAGGAGAGGAATGAAGCAGATGGCAGATGAAAAGGATATTAAGAAAGAAATTGAAATAGAAACACCGGAAGAGGAACCGGAGACACCCGCAGAGGAAGCAGAAGTGGAAGAAGCTTCTGAAGAGACAGAAAAAGTGCAGGAAGAGGAAGCCAAAGAAGATAAGAAGGCTTTCAAGAAGAAACAGAAGGCAGACAAGAAGCAGGATGCCATGAAGGAGAAGATCGAAGAGCTGGAGGATAAGGTCAGACGCCAGATGGCTGAATTTGATAACTTCCGTAAGCGTACCGACAAGGAAAAGACAGCAATGTTTGAAACCGGTGCGAAAAGTGTGATCGAGAAGATCCTTCCCGTGGTAGATAACTTCGAAAGAGGTCTGGCCACGATCCCGGAAGAGGAGAAGGGTACTCCTTTTGCAGAAGGTATGGAGATGATCTACAGACAGCTCATGACAGAGCTTGACAAGATGGAGGTAAAGGTCATACCGGCAGTGGGAGAGGAATTTGACCCGGCGCTGCACAATGCAGTGATGCAGGTAGAAAGCGATGAGTATGAGTCCGGTGTGATTGCTCAGGAGCTTTTAAAGGGCTATACTTACAGAGATGCTGTAGTAAGGCACAGTATGGTAGCAGTAGTTGTTTAATAAAGGAATCACAGTTATTTTTCAATGTAACAGAACAATAAAAGAGATTAAACTTTCAGGAGGAGAGAATTATGAGTAAGATCATTGGTATTGACTTAGGTACAACAAACAGCTGCGTAGCAGTTATGGAAGGTGGTAAGCCCACCGTTATCGCCAACGCAGAAGGCGCAAGAACAACTCCCTCTGTCGTAGCATTCACAAAGACAGGAGAGAGACTGATCGGTGAGCCTGCAAAGCGTCAGGCAGTTACTAATGCAGAGAACACCATTTCTTCTATTAAGAGAGATATGGGTACTGACAGAGGACGTACAATTAATGGTAAGAAGTATTCTCCTCAGCAGATTTCAGCTATGATCCTTCAGAAGCTGAAAGCAGATGCTGAGAGCTACCTTGGTGAGAAGGTAACAGAGGCAGTTATCACTGTTCCCGCGTACTTCAATGACGCACAGCGTCAGGCAACCAAGGATGCAGGTAAGATCGCTGGCCTTGATGTAAAGCGTATCATCAACGAGCCTACAGCAGCAGCACTGGCTTATGGACTTGATAATGAAAAAGAGCAGAAGATCATGGTTTATGACCTTGGTGGTGGTACCTTCGATGTTTCCATCATTGAGATCGGTGACGGTGTCATCGAAGTTCTTGCTACAAACGGTGATACACACCTTGGCGGTGATGACTTTGATAACAGACTGACACAGTGGATGATCGATGAGTTCAAGAAAGCAGAGGGTGTGGATCTGTCAAATGACAAGATGGCACTTCAGAGATTAAAGGAAGCAGCAGAGAAGGCAAAGAAGGAGCTGTCTACTGCTACTACCACAAACATCAATCTTCCGTTCATCACCGCTACTGCTGAGGGACCGAAGCACTTAGATATGACACTGACAAGAGCAAAATTCGATGAGCTGACTGCAGATCTGATCGCTCGTACTGAGAGACCAGTAAGAGAGGCTCTTGAGGGTGCTGGACTGACAGCAGCAGAGCTTGATAAGGTTCTTCTTGTAGGTGGTTCAACACGTATGATTTCCGCACAGGATAAGGTTCGTGCACTGACTGGTAAGGAGCCGTCTAAGACACTGAACCCAGATGAGTGTGTAGCAATAGGTGCTTCCATTCAGGGTGGTAAGTTAGCAGGTGATTCAGGTGCAGGTGATATCCTTCTGCTTGATGTTACTCCGTTAACTCTTTCAATCGAGACTATGGGTGGTGTTGCTACTCATCTGATCGAGAGAAATACTACAATCCCGACAAAGAAGAGCCAGATCTTCTCTACCGCAGCAGATAATCAGACAGCAGTAGATATCAACGTTGTACAGGGTGAGAGACAGTTTGCACGTGACAACAAGTCCTTAGGACAGTTCCGTCTGGACGGTATCGCACCAGCAAGAAGAGGTGTTCCGCAGATCGAAGTTACTTTCGATATCGATGCAAACGGTATTGTAAATGTATCTGCTAAGGATCTTGGAACTGGTAAGGAGCAGCACATCACCATCACTGCAGGTTCCAACATGTCTGATTCTGATATCGAGAAGGCTGTTAAGGAAGCAGCTGAGTTCGAGGCACAGGATAAGGCTCGTAAGGAAGGCGTAGATGCTCGTAATGAGGCAGATTCCTTCGTATTCCAGACTGAGAATGCAATGAAGGAAGTTGGCGATAAGCTGGATCCGACCTTAAAGGGTCAGGTAGAGAGCGACCTTCAGGCACTGAAGGATCTGGTAGCTTCTACCGATATCAACAACGTAACACCGGATCAGACTGAGCAGTTAAAGGCAAAGACTGAGACCTTAAAGAACAGTGCACAGCAGCTGTTCTCCAAGATGTATGAGCAGGCACAGGCAGCTCAGGGTGGCGCACAGGCAGGCCCAGACATGAACGCAGGTGCAGGTTCCTCATCTTCTGACGATGTTGTTGATGGAGACTACAAGGAAGTTTAATAAAAAAACGCTTAATTAGAAAGTTTGAAAAAAATATCAACTGTGGGTTGAAATAATTAAGAAGTTTTAGTAAGATAAAAAATGGCATTGCTCTTGGGGACTTCTCCAGGAGTTTTGCCATGTTAAGAGTAAGAAAAGTATTGGTAGCCCTTTTGGCCGAAGCGGCTTTGAGCGGTTGCCCAGATGGGAGTATTTATGGCAGAGAAGAGAGATTACTACGAAGTCCTTGGTGTAGCGAAGGACGCTGATGATGCCGCCATAAAAAAGGCATACAGAGAGATTGCCAAGAAGTATCATCCGGATATTAACCCGAGCGCAGAAGCTGCAGAAATTTTTAAGGAGGCCTCAGAGGCTTACAGTGTATTAAGTGATAAGGAAAAGCGTGCACAGTATGATCAGTTTGGTCATGCAGCATTTGATGGCAGCGGCGGAGGCTACGGCGGTGGTTTTAGTGGCTTTAGCGGCGATATGGGAGACATCTTTGGAGATATCTTTGGAGATTTATTTGGCGGCGGACGAAGCAGAAGAAATGACGGTCCTATGAAGGGCGCAAATCTTCGAACAGCAGTACGTATTACTTTTGATGAGTCTGTAAAGGGCTGCGAGAAGGAGCTTAAGTTAAATCTTAAGGATCCTTGTCCAACTTGTCATGGCTCAGGTGCAAAGCCAGGAACTTCTCCTATTACTTGTCCGAAATGTCAGGGACGCGGCCAGATTACAATCACACAGCAGTCAATGTTTGGTATGGTTCGTAACGTTCAGGTCTGCCCGGATTGTCATGGAAGCGGTAAGATCATAAAGGACAAGTGTACGGATTGTCGTGGTACCGGATATCAGACAAAGTTAAAGACCATTCAGGTTACGATTCCAGCTGGTATTGACAATGGTCAGAGTATTCGCATCCGCGGAAAGGGTGAGCCTGGTATTAACGGCGGCGAGTGGGGTGATCTTCTTGTTGAGGTTGCAGTATCACAGCATCCGATCTTTAGACGTCAGGACTACGATATTTTCTCAACAGTGCCAGTATCTTTTGTACAGGCTGCGCTTGGTGCAACGATTAGAATTGATACAATTGACGGTCAGGTGGAGTATGAGCTTAAAGCAGGAACTCAGACTGATACGCAGGTACGTTTAAGAGGCAAGGGTGTTCCGAGTCTTCGCAACAAAAATGTACGCGGTGATCATTATGTTACTTTTGTAGTACAGGTACCAACCAGTATGACAAAGGAGCAAAAAGAGGCACTGCAGGCATTTGGTGAGGCGATGAATGGCAAGACGACTGCCAATACAACGACAACTAAGAAAAAGCATCCAATCAAAGATTTCTTTGAAAAAGATAAGGATAAATAAATAGTTTTTAGCAGGGAGAGCTGCTGCAAAATGGATGTCATCATCCGTGGAGCGGCAGCTCTTTTTGGGCTATTGTCTTTTAATAGCAGAAGGGAGAAGCGTGGACATGATAACAATACGAAAAGCCAAGCTGACTGATCTTGATCGCATGATGGAAATTTATGCTAGGGCAAAGCGATTTATGGATAGTACTGGAAACACAACGCAGTGGGAGATTGGTTATCCAACACGAAAAATGATACAGGATGATATTGAAAATGGATACAGCTTTGTCTGCATGGGAGAGGATAACATTCCCCATGCAGCATTTAAGTTCTTTGTGGGAGAAGATCCAACGTATCGCGTGATCGAGCAGGGCAGCTGGAAAAATGACAATACATACGGAACAATTCATCGTGTTGCAAGTGACGGTACAATCAAGGGAGTATTTTCACAGATAGTTTCCTTTTGCGAAGTGATTTGCCCAGAGCTTCGCGCCGATACCCATAAGGATAACAATGTCATGCAGCATTTGTTTGAAAAGAATGGATTTGAGCGCTGTGGTGTTATATATGTAGAGAATGGAACACCGCGATTTGCTTATCAGCGCTGTGCGCGATAAAATAACGTGGCATTAAAGTTACGGGAGGCAAAGAAGAAAATGACAAAAATACTACTGGTAGAGGACGATGGCCAAATCGCTGCGTATCTAGGTGAACTGCTTCGCGCAGAGGGTTTTGATACGCAAATTGCAGGCTCTAAAAAAGAGGCGGGCGAATGTCTTTTGGCACAAGCTTTTGATCTGGTGCTCCTTGATGTAAGTCTGCCGGATGGAAATGGCTTTTCTATCTGTGCAGAAATAAAAAAAGAATACGAGATTCCGGTGATCTTTCTGACTGCATCAGGTGATGAGTACAGCGTAGTCGCAGGCCTTGATATGGGTGCAGATGACTACATAGCTAAACCGTTTCGCCCTCGTGAGCTGATCTCAAGAATCCGCTCAGTTCTTCGCCGCTGCAAAAAAGAACAGCGCATTTTAAGCTGTGGCGATCTTAGGGTCAATGTGTCATCAGCAACAGTGACAAAAGGCGAAAAAGAGCTGTTCTTATCAGCACTTGAGTATCGTCTGCTGCTTCTTTTACTGCAGAATAAAGGTCAGATTTTGACGAGAAATCAGCTACTTGAGGAGATATGGGATGCATCTGGCGAATATGTAAATGACAATACGCTGTCTGTGTATATGAAGCGTCTGCGTGAGAAGATTGAGGAAAATCCACAAAGTCCACGCCTGCTTCATACGATTCGAGGTATTGGATATCGCATGGAAGATCGGGCAGAGCAATAAAAAGGGGAAAAATTATATGAGACCAGAATACCATAAATTAATCATGGCAGACAGTATGCTTGCAGCCGCCGCACTTATCGTTTTCATTGTGTGGGGTTGGCAGGCTGCTGTCTGCATTGTTTTTTCTGCATTTGTTTTGTCTGGCGTGTTTGCATCTGAGATTTGCAGGCGTGAGACGCAGGCATCTAGTCTGTCAGACGAGATCGACCGTATTCTTTATGGGGAAGAACACTGGAATCTGGACGAATACAGCGAGGGAGAGCTTGCCATTTTGCAGGATAAAGTACGAAAACTTGTCATAAGACTGCGTGAGCAGGCAGATCAGCTTCAAAAAGAAAAGAATTTTCAGGCAGAGATGATGGCTGATATTTCTCATCAATTAAAAACACCGCTTACTGCAATGCGTCTGATGATCAGCAGCATTAGAAAGCTTGAGGGAAGCGGAGAGGACGAAGTGCGCCAGCGTGCAAGACGTCTTACCGAGATGCAGCAGCTTGTAGATCGTGTAGATTCGCTTGTTGTAGTGCTTCTTAAGATGGCAAAGCTTGATTCAGGAACTGCTATTCTTCAGAAGGAGAAGATTTTTATTAAGGAGCTTATTTTACATAGTGCAGAGCCGCTTGCGATTTCCATGGACTTGCACGGTGTAAAGCTTTGTCTGAATGGAAATGACACAGACAGCTTTTTTGGTGATTTTGGCTGGAGTGCAGAGGCAATTACTAATATCTTGAAAAATGGCATCGAGCATATGGAAAACGGTGGCAATCTTTATGTTAGCTGGTCTGAAAAGTCTGTATACAGCGAAATTGAGATTGAGGATGAGGGAAGCGGCATAAGCGATGAGGAACTGCCACATGTTTTTGAGCGATTTTACAGAGGGAAAACGGCGCGCCACAGCGGATTTGGAATTGGTATGGCAATGGCACAGAGTATCTTTGCAAAACAAAATGGAACAATTAAGGCGCAAAACAGAGAGGAGGGCGGCGCAAAATTTGTCATTCATGTGCGCAAGTGACAAAAATGTCACCAAAAAGTAAGCAAGCTGTCACTTATAGCGTGTACCATAATAATTGAAAACGGAAAATTCAGGAAATCAGGAGGGATGAGAATGGAGATTTTGCGGGCATCACATTTGTGTAAGACATATGGAAAGGGCGAGAATGAAGTAAGAGCTCTTGATGATGTCTCTTTTTCGATTGAAAAGGGAGAGTTTGTTGCAATTGTTGGTACATCTGGTTCTGGAAAGTCTACGCTGATGCACATATTAGGCGGAGTGGATCGTCCAGACAGCGGAAGTGTGTACATGGACGGACAGGATATATATAAGCAAAATGATGAGCAGCTGGCGATTTTTCGCCGCAGGCAGGTGGGACTGATTTATCAGTTTTATAACTTAATTCCTGTGCTTGATGCTGTTGAAAATATGACACTTCCGGCGCTTCTTGACGGTCGAAAGGTGGAAAAATCACGCATCAATCAGATGATAAATGATCTTGGCTTAAAAGGGCGTGAGCATCATCTTCCAAATCAGTTATCTGGTGGTCAGCAGCAGCGTGTTTCAATTGGACGGGCGTTAATCAATTCGCCAACTGTGATTTTAGCCGATGAGCCGACTGGAAATCTTGATTCGAAGAACAGTCAGGAAATCATGAATCTTCTTAGATTATCGAATGAAAAATATCATCAGACCTTGGTTATCATCACGCATGACGAGGAGATTGCAAATCAGGCAAAGCACTTAATCCGTATCGAGGATGGGCGGATTTGCAGAGATGAGGTGATCCGCTGATGAAAATTTTATTTTTGTACACAAAGCGGATGTTAGCAGCGAATAAGGCGAGAACGGCAGTCACATTTGCGGGAATTGTTTTGTCATTTGCATTGCTGACAGCAGTACTTACGGGAACCTCAAGTCTGTTTCATTTTTTCAGCGAATATATGAAAATGCGCGATGGCGATTATTATGGCGTGATTTATAATTGTGACGAAGAAGATGAGGCGCGCTTGGCACAGTCTGGGGAAGTGATGCAGATCTGTCGCATGGGCATTGTCGGCGTTGCCGAGAAGAATTTTGGTATTGAACATGAAGTTTCGCTGTCGAATAGAGTTTATGTGGCGATCGGAAGCGTAGATGCAGACTTTTTTGCTACGATGGGCGTAAGGTTGATTGAAGGGCGTTTGCCGGAAAATGACAGCGAAGTCATTATCCCACAAATGATGACAACAGCTGGAAAAGAATTTCACGTTGGCGATACAATCACCTGGCAGATTGGCGAGCGTATTGGGTCAGATGGCAGAGTCATACAGCATCAGGAACAAAGAATCGAGGATCGAAGCAGTGCGGATTTTTGCGAGGAAGAGACGATACAGGTAGAACAGACAAAGACCTATACGATTGTCGGAGTTAGCACAAATCCCGGTTATCAAAAGTTTGCGGAGCCTTGTTATCTTGTGCTGACAACAGGGGTGCAGACAACGATTTCTGATATTTATTTAAAAACGAAAAGCATTGATGATACCAGCGACTTTATTGCAAAAAATTTTGGCGATCACCAGTCAAAGATCAATGAGACGCTTTTGCGTTATTTTGGGCAAGGTGTCTCCGATATCCGCTATATGTTATTTGGTATGTGTGCAGTGTTAATGGTGGTGGTTGCGATTGCGAGCATTGCACTGATTTATAATTCGTTTTCGATATCTCTGACTGAGCGAACACGTCAGTTTGGGCTGTTTAAATCTATTGGTGCTACGCGCTTTCAGGTTATCGTGAGTGTCTTTCTGGAAGCGGGCTTTCTGGCAGTATCAGCGATTCCGGCAGGATTGCTAATTGGCTGTGTTGGTGTAAGCTGTGTATTTCGGCTTTTAAAGAACAGTTTTGATGCGATGATCAATTCAAATGGAGTCGCATATGTGGGAAGCATTTCGATGACCTTTTATACGCAAGTCTGGTATCTTGTGGTTGCAGCTGTGACAGGGCTCATCACCATTTTGATCTCTGCGATGGTGCCAGCCATGCGTGCTGGACGGATTTCTCCGATCGAGGCGATTCGCCAGACAAATGATATTAAGGATCCTAAGTTTGCAAGGAATATACGTGGACGCGGTATCTTAGGAATGGTGTTTGGCGTGGGCGGTCTGATTGCACACCGCAATGCAAAGCGCAATAAAAAATCATACCGTGCGATTAGTTTTTCTCTGGCGATCTGTCTGTTTTTGTTTCTTGGTGGAAGCGGATTTATCTACTACATGCGTTTGAGTATGAAGGGACTGAATGTTCCGTATTATTATAATTATCATATTCAGTTTAACAGTATTTATAATGATACATTTGATCCAGAATATCTCACACAGGAATTTCGAGAGAAACTTGTAAGTCAGCTGAGAACATCATCAAGTATTACAGACGCAGTTTTTGTCCGCAAAGTTAATTTGCAGATTGCAATGGATGAGAGTAATCTGACAGACGTAGGAAAACTTGCTGTAGGGGAATATATTGTGGATGGTCAGATGCATTATCGCGATCAAATTTATTTTGTGGAAGACACACAATATGAGGCTTATTTAAAACAGCTCGGACTAAATCCAGAGGAATATTTGAGGTCTGAAAATCCAAAGATTTTGATTTTAAATGCCGTAAAGGGCGCAGCTGATTTTGATGATGGACGAAGACGGTTTTATGAGGGATCTATGTTTCAGGATAGCAGCAAGCTGACTGAAATCTCAATCATGGAACAAAAGAAGATTGGAGATGCCTCATATGCTTATCCAGATCCTGAGGATCCAAGCATGATGATTTATTTGGTGGGAGATGGCAGGACTGCACAGTCAGACGATGATTTTAAAAAGTTTAAGGTTCCAGTGGAAGAGTCCATGGAAAAGCTTTCCTTTGAAATCGGAGAGACTGTAAAAGCAGAGGATTATCCATACTGGGCATGGGCAGGAGACTGGGGCTTTGTGCTGCCGCTTAGCGCCTATAATGAAGACCTGTTTATTACGCCGAATATTCAGGACTATGCGTATTTGAAAACAATTGATTCCGAGCGCGCATTAGAACTAATGTTAGAATTGAGAAATGAGTACGATGAATCATTTGATATTGGAATGCCGCCGCAAACTGATCAGTATGAAGCAAATATACTGCGCATTCTCAATGTGTGTTTGATGTGCTTTTTGATTCTGATTGTTCTTATTTCACTGGCGAATATTGCCAATACAATCACGACGGCAGTGCGGCTTCGCACAAGGGAGTATGCGATGATAAAAGCAGCAGGCTGCAGCAAGCATACATTTTTAAGAATGATTTTTGCAGAGAATTTAAGCTATACGCTTCGAGGCTTTGTGATAGGAGGGCTGATGGGAACTCTGGCAAACTATAAGTCATATTCCTATTTGAAGTATTCTATCTACACAAATAAAGTCATACCAATTGGGCTGTATGCAGTTGGCGCCGCGGCATTTATACTCGTAATGATTTTTTCCACAGTTTATACGTGGCGAAAAGTCAAGAGAGGAAATATTTGCGAAGAACTGCGGCAGGAGGCAGTGTAGGGGAAAATAGAAGTTTTAAGAAAAAATAAAGAAATACTCTTGCTATTTTATTTGTTTTAGCGCATAATATGAATAGAACAATAAAGGAAGGAGTATTGAATATGGCACAGATAGTAAATGTTAATTTTAAAATGGACGCAGAAGATAAAAGGCGAATGGAAAGCGCTTGCGCAGGAATGGGATTGAGTATGAGTGCAGCTTTTACCATATTTGCGAAGAAGGTTGGAAGAGAACGACGTATACCGTTTGAAATTTCTGCACCAGATCCATTCTATGATGAAAACAATATTCGTTACTTGGAAAATAAAATGGCAGATTATAAGGCAGGTAAGCTTAAAATGGCAGAGCACGAATTGATTGAGGAGTAAAGTAATGAAGTTGTTACAATGGGATTTTGATGCGTGGGAAAATTATCTCTATCAAAGTAGGCAGAGTACCACGTCCATAGGAGTTACGCACCGCATGGGCGTGGGTGAATGCCTTTTTGTAACTTATTGGTTGTTAATGTACTCTTGT
>ERZ826242.186-NODE-186-length-99853-cov-15.385689_pt1 | contig 99853 bp, 92 predicted proteins | sample MGYA00519871_ERZ826242 | MGnify/ENA primary metagenome ERZ826242 (study PRJEB31778, sample SAMEA3449226) | human gut metagenome | biome: human gut; feature: human-associated habitat; material: faeces | place: United Kingdom | collected 2010/2012 ... | reverse complement strand
CAACGGTGGGCGAAGCCCATTTACTTGCCGTTGACTGGCTCGGCTGGATTTGCTACTTTCGATCTGATGTTTTCTTGTGAAGAATACACTGTATTGACTTTACCTTGATTTTCCTCCTGTGTTACTGTAATATTAAAGTCGTGAATTTCAGAATTTGTACTAGAGATTTCCAAATTCAAAGAAATAGAAATTACGTTTTTATCAAGTTGTAATCCATCTTCTTTGCAATATGTCGCTGAATAACCACTTGCAAGAACTACCTGACCTACCCCATTTTCATCAAGCACAAATAATGTAGCTGATGAACCAGTTTCTTTATTTCGGGCTATCGCAACCAGTTGTATTGGGGCATTTTCAGCGGAACCAAAAACATATTCTAATAATTCAAATGAAGGATAGTCTTGTGGAAAATTTTCAATAAATTTCTCGCCCCGGCTTTCAATAGAACCGGCACTTTCAAGCTCTGGCAGTACTTCTTTTGTGTTGTCATCAGGTGGAGAATTATTAGAACAAGCACTCAACAAAAGTACAAAAGCTAATAGTAATATAAACAATTTGTTTTTCATTGTGCTTTATATACTCCTGTTGGCGTGTATACCGTCATTCCCTTTGGAACTTTTATGGCTGAGTAGCTAGAAGTTGTTACTTTATAATGGACAGAATTTTTTTGTGGTGCATAAGATTCTGTTAATGTTTTATATTCATAAAAAACATTTTCAGGATAGCCGTCCATATAAACCTTGTATTTTAAACGACCAGCTGTTCTAACAGCAGGAATATAAACATTTAACACTTCAAATTTCCCCGGTGCAATACTATATGAGACACCCGCTGATGTTCCTTTTGTCCAACTACGTGAACCGGTAACTTCAACTCCTACTTCCGCCTGCATTTTTGCAAAAACAACATTTGCTTCTGTTGTGCCATTGGCATAACCCGCAATAGATGCGGTGGTTGTTCCGCTTTGTTCATATTGATATGTAATTTGCATAGGACTTGAGCCTTGAGTATTATCGCCTGAAACAGAACCTAATAATTTATGAGTATAATCAATATTCGTATAATTAGGCTCATAACCTACACATTCTCGTATATATACTCCTCTACGTTCTGGTATTCCTGAATCGTTAGCTGCAAAAACAGTAGTGTTCATTGTTGTTACAATAGCTAAAGAAAAAACTATCCCTAATATTGTTTTGATTTTTCTCATTATGGACTTCCTCCTTTGCTTAAAAAGTTATATTTTGTTGTGTGTTTCATCAAACCATTGGCATCATCTCCTTTTGTTTTATAGTACCATATTTTAGCTATTATATCAATTATCAAATTCAATTTTGCTTTTTTTTGGTTAATTTTTCTGAATAGTGAAGGCTGTCTATCAAATTCTTGTGTGTTACTTTACCGCACATGAGCATTTTTTCATGGCATCAAAGAAGAATCTCTGCTCTTTTGTAAAAAGAACTGCTTTCACTCTTTTTTCACGGTTTACTTTTTCTTGTTTTTCCTCTATAATCACCATAGAGCAACCAGCCATGGGAGTTACTAAGTTTTCAGAAGGGGCAAAGTCATGGATAAAAACAAATTAAACCACAATGCTGACAGGGGCAGTAACAAACAGCAGCAGCTGTACCTAAACATCGCTTTTTTCGGTGTTTTCGCCTGTGCCGCCCTGATTTTTTTACTGCTGGCTTTTGATAAAATACCGCCAGTCAGTGAACACAAAAAAGCAGAAAAAGAAACGTTATCAACCGAAGCTCAGTCCGAGACCGGAACCGAGTCTGCCACACCGAAAGAAACACTTGCTGCTGAGACAAGCATCACGATCAGCCTGATGGGTGACTGCACTCTTGGCTCTGCTCCGGATTCTGACCAGTACAACAATTTTGATGCTTATCAGTCCGTATATGGTATTGATTATTTCTTCCAGAATGTGAAATCTTACCTGGAAGGGGATGATCTTTCCATTATCAATCTGGAAGGTGCACTGACAACCGCTGAGAATTCAGCCAGCAAGAGCGATGTTTATAAAGGAGATCCTTCCTATGTTTCCGCACTCTCTAACAGTTCGATCGAGGCTGTCAACCTTGCCAACGATCACACCGAAGATTACGGAACCGCCGGTCTGACCGAAACACAGACCACTCTGAAAGATGCAGGGATCACGACTTTTGGCAACGACGATACCTCTGTTCTTGAGATCAAAGGCATCAAGGTCGGACTTGTCGGTATATCTGCCATTGACAAACAGGTAAGTGAGTGCAGGACACAGCTGACAAATGATATCAATGCAGTAAAAGAACAGGGTGCAAACCTGATCATCGTAAATTTCCACTGGGGAGCGAACGGCGAGACAACACCAGACAGCGACCAGACAACACTGGCACACGCAGCGATTGATGCAGGGGCAGATCTGGTAGTCGGACATCATCCTCACGTTCTGCAGGGTATGGAAGTTTATAATGGAAGAACGATCTTCTACAGCCTGGGAAGCTTCTGCGATGGTGTAAATATGTACCCGGACGACATGGATACTGTTATTTTCCAGCCGACCTTTACTTTCAGTGCAGGCAAAGAGCTGACCCAAACAACGAATTCCATCATTCCTTGCACGATTTCTTCCGACAGCACATTCAACAACTATCAGCCGACACCGGCCGAAGACAGTGAGAAGACCAGAATCGAAGAAAAAGTCAAAGAACTGAGCAATCAGATCGGAAACAGCATTTCCGGAGATAATTCCGATGCAAACAGTACATCTGACTCCGCAAATACCACGGATTCAAACAGCACATCCGGCTCAGATGGAAATACAACCGCTTCCTCTGAAAGCGAGACTTCTTCCGAGAGCGAAACTTCCTCTGAGACAAGTTCAGACGGAAGCAGCAGTGATAGCAGCAATAATTCCGCTTCTGACGGAAACGACTCCACAAAACTGTTTTTACCGGAATAAAAATTTACCGTTGGTTTCCTGGCAGATGTAAGGAATGGAAATGCCGCACATTTTAAAATACTGTTTGCAAATGAACAGTATTGCATGTGCAAATGAACGAATTCCCCGAAGGGCACGTAAAAGTGCCTTCTTGGGAATTGTTCATTTTGCACATTGCCATACTTTCTTGAACAGCCATAGTTTTTTAAAACACTTCATATCATATTTTACACGCTGGCAGGAAACGCAGCGTGTCAGGAGATTGTTTTCGAATCATTATGGCGTGCTATTTTACACAACTATTTTTTTATAACATTCATTTGTACATTCTAAAACCTCCGCCGTACACTTTTGCCGATATCGCGGACACGATCGGCACGGTCAGTACGATCCCCAGTGTTCCTGAAATTCCTTTGATCACTTCGATACCGATCGAGTACATATTCACCACCTGAAGATATGGCATAATATACGCATAAATCAATATCATGGTGTTGATCGCTCCTCCGGTAAATGCGAGGATCAGTGTATTTGACATGGTACCCATCATATCTTTTCCCACATGTATCCCTGACTTAAACAGTTCTTTCGCCGTCAGCTCCGGTCTTTTATTATGGATTTCTTCTATTGTCGAGGAAATAGAAACTGCAACATCCATGACTGCTCCAAGAGATGCAATCAGGATACCGGAAAACAGTACTCCGCCTATCTGAAGTTTACTGTTCTGAGACACATACACCATCGTTTCGATATCTTCAATGTTATAACCTGTGATTCTGGTTATTTTTCCAAATACTGTCGCAAATATGCCTGCGATCAGTACGCCTGATATCGTTCCCGTCATAGCACAGATTCCTTTTTTTGTACTTCCGCAGATCAGATAAATCGAAACAATCGTCACCACGATCACCACTGCAACTGCTGCCAGGAAGGGAGAGACACCTATGTACATCAGCGGAATGTATAAGTAAATAATGCAGATAAAGGTAAAAACAAGTGCCAGCATAGATTTCAGTCCACGTTTTCCGCCAACCAGAAATAATGCCGCTCCTAAAACTGCAACGATCAGCCATATAAAATTACCTCTGTCATAGCCATAAATACTTCCTGACAGTTCATCTCCATAACTGCTCAGCTGCACGATCACATTCGTTCCCTTTTTGCAATAAGTTCCGTAAAGATAACCATTCATGTTGTTTGCTTCGCATATTTTTCCTTTATATTTTCCTGATGTGATCTCTACTTTCACATTCTGGCTTCCGCCATTTACTTCTTTATTTATGGTATTGTCCTCTATAACCTCAACAACCCTTGCTTTCACAAAATAAAAATTATCATCTGAAAGCAAAGGAACTCTGGTTATATTGGAATTAAATAACCAAAGTCCCGCTGCGAAGATTATGAGGAAAACCACAAATATTGCATTTGAATATTTTTTCATTTTCCGAATCCTCTGTTTTAATATAGTTCAGTTCTGCAACCATTTGCTTTGTGGCTCGCCGCCTGTAAAGTCGAAAGCCACCTCACATCTTATGTGTTTCGTCTGAAAATTATTTTATTTTTACTTTAAATGTAATCTTCTGCTTTCCAAAGGAAGCCGTTACTTTTACTTTCTTTTTGCTCTTTTTCACAGCTTTCATTTTTCCTGTACTGGAAATTTTTACAACTTTTTTGTTTGAAGTTTTGTATTTTACGTTCTTTCCTGTAACACCGTTGATGGTCAGGCTGAGCTGTACCGTTTTGCCTTTCTTTAAAGCAATGGTTGAACCTGCTTTTACTGTCTTCTTTCCTGCTTTCAGCTGTAATTTTGCTGTTGCAGCAGGCGTTACGTTGTTGTCTGTATTGTTGCCGTTATTATTGTTGTTATTGTCTTTTTTGTTTGTTTCTTTTTTCTGCAGATTTACTTTTGCTTCCAGAAGACTGTCATACTGATTTTCAAATTTTTTCTTTGCAATGAGCAGCTGCATATCCATAGTCTTGTCCAGTAAAGTTGAGAATCCGGCTTTTAAAGCAGTGCTGTCGCCTCGCTTATAATCACTCTGAGCATAGCCATAGTAATTCAGCATATCATTTGCATTATCTGCATCATTCGTCTTATCATATACGGCTGCCAGCTGTGCTGCACCTTTATCCTCTGCTGTATATTTCATCAGGTCTTCGGCTGCTGCAATTTCGCTCTGCAGTTTATTCCAGGATGCTTCTGTATAACCATCGTTTTTGATTTCTTTTGCCTGTGCGATCAGATCCTTCATGGAAACCTTTTCGCCTGTTTTGTAGAGTGTATAATCATCTGCATATTTGTTTCCATTGTAATCGTATGTTTTGATAACGATGGATTCATCCGAAAAATCAATGGTTGAGAATGTCGGAATCTGTGTGTTGGAACGCTCTGCGATGTAATACTGTTTTGTGGTTGCCAGTTTATAGAACTTACTTCCTGATGCAGAACCGGCCGCAATGTAAAGTGTTCCTTCCGGATTGATCGCTACAGAATCATCATACTGGATCGCTGTTCCGTCTGCCATCAGATAGGATCTTGCATAAGAATGATCATGTCCGGTTAAGCACATATCAATACCGAACTCATCCATCAGCGGTGCAAACAGTGCTCTTAAGTTTGCTCCGTCTGTGTCAGAGTGCGGCTGACCGGAACCATAGATGTCGTGATGGAACATAACAACTTTCCATTTCGCATCTGGATTGCTTTCCACTGCTTTTTTCAGAAGTTCTCTGTGTTCAACGGTATTTCTGTTGTTGCTGTTCAGACTGATAAACAGTACGTTTCCATAGCTGAAGTAATAGTCAGAACCAGAGTTTGTGCTTCCAAGTCCGTCTTCTGAATTCGGATTATTGTAGTGATATTTATAATCGGTTCCTTTGCTCTCGTGATTACCAATGGTCGTTGCCAGCGGGAGCATTCTCAAAAGTGCCGGATAAGTAAATCCTGCATATTCGCTTTCTCTGACATTCTTTCCATCTGAACTGTCTGTTCCTGCATAGTCAATCTGGTCTCCTGCCGACAGAATAAAGCTTGCATTTGGTGCTGTGATCTTTGCCTGTTCCAGGGTTTTATTCCAGTTAAAGGTATCTACTGCAATATTGATATCATCGGCAGTTCCCTGACCCTGTGAGCCGGATGCTCCGATCTGCGGATCACCTACGAGAATTGTCTGAAAGTTTGTTGTCTTTTTTGTTGTATAGGACTGAACCTCACTCCAGTTTGGATTTTTTACATCATCGGTATAACTGTAATAATAGGTTGTATTTTCTTCAAAAAGTCCTTCAACCGTAACTTTATTAGATGCTTTATATGTATTTTTCTGATTCGAACGATTGATCTCCGTTGCCGTTCCTTTAAATTCCTGTGCATCGCTCAAATCTTCTTTTTTTCCGATTTTTACTGCCGGTTCGCCCTTTTTCTGGCTGTACCATGCAAATCCCAGATCTTTTGCTGTCTTACCAGGTGTTAAGATAATTCTTGATGAATCATAGGATTCACCTTCTCCGGTAAGATTTCCCTGATCGTCTTTTTTATTCCAGATATTATCTTTCCAGGTGGCATAATCTGAAATATTCTGTGTATCTGTAAATAATGTGCTGCTTGCACTTGTCTCTCCATATGCAAAAACATTGACCGGTGCTGATGTTGCTGCTACTGTTACTGCCATTGCTGCAGCGATGATCTGCAAAGCTTTCATTTTCTTCATATTTTTTATTCTCCTCTGCCTTCGCAGGCTCTTTTTAAATGCATTTTGATTCTTTTATTGATAAGTCTTATCATTTGGCAGTATACAGGTGTTATGTAAAGACAATTTGCGGATATGTGTAAAATCTAAGTAAATTTAACTTTCTTTTTTTCCCGCAGCTCTTTAAAAAATTCACTCAGCATGGTGCTGCATTCTTCCTGAAGAACTCCTTTTGTCAGTTCCACCTGATGATTGAAGCGATCCATCTGCAAAATATTTAAAACGGAACCGGCACAGCCAGCCTTCGGATTCATGCTTCCGATGACTACCCGGGATACTCTCGCCTGAACGATTGCCCCGGCACACATCTGGCATGGTTCTAACGTAATATACATCGTACATCCTTCCAGTCTCCAGTCACCAAGTTTTTTGCTTGCTTTCCTGATCGCATTGAGTTCTGCATGGGAAAGTGTATTTTTATCGGTGTTTCTGCGATTGTAACCACGTGCGATAATTTTATCTTCATAAACGATCACGCAGCCAATCGGAACTTCATCCAGTGCTTTTGCTTTTTTCGCCTGTCGGATGGCTTCCTTCATATATTTTTCGTCTGTTGTCATATTTTTCTTTTGCCTTTCTGTAAATGTGGTATACTGGAAGCATCATGCAATTTTAATTCCAGGAGGTTTTTATGAATATTCATGGTTTTATCACTTTAACTCTATTGGATTACCCGGAGCATCTCGCTGCTTCCATCTTCCTTGGCGGCTGCAATCTGCGATGCCCTTTCTGTCAGAATGGAAATCTTGTTCTCTCACCGGAAAATGAACCTTCCATTTCTGAAGAAGAAGTGCTTGCCTTTCTGAAAAAAAGAAGCGGTATTCTCGAAGGAGTCTGTATCAGCGGCGGTGAACCTACGCTGTATCGCGAACTGCCGGATTTTATATCAAAAATCAAAGCTCTTGGATATCTTGTGAAATTGGATACAAACGGAACAAATCCGGAAATGCTTCGTTTTCTTTATGAAAACCATCTTCTTGATTATATTGCCATGGACATCAAAACGCAACCGGAACAATATGCAAAAGTTTCCGGGCTGCAGCCGGATGCTGCAGGCACACAGAAACTTCTGCAAAATATCAATCTTTCAAAAGAATATATTATGTCCTGCGGCATAGATTATGAATTTCGCACGACCGTTGTGGCGGAGCTTCACCGTGATGAGGATTTTAAGGAACTCGGGAAATGGCTGTCCGGATGCCGCCGCTATTATCTGCAGCCTTACCGGGAATCAGAACACATTCTTGCTTCCATGAGAAATCCAGATGTCTGTTTTCACGCTCCTGATACAGAATCTCTGCATCGTTATATTGAAATTCTTAAAAAGACAATTCCAAATGTGGAATTGCGCGGAAAAGATATCAAGTAAATAATTTTGGGCACATCTAAATTCCGTTTTACTGTCTCAACATTAAGTGCTTTAATCTGTTTTTCATTATACAAAAATGCCTGTGACATTTTATAATCCAAAAACGTCACAGGCACTTATTTTTATTCCGAGCATATTTCTTTTATTTAATTTTTACACTCTTTGGTAATCCGCTTGCTCGAAGCAATTTTGTATAAAGTTTCTTTTTTGATTTCGGAACTTTCACAACAGCATTCTTTGAAATACCTTTGAAAGCATTGCTTCCGATCTTTTTCAGGTTCTTGCTTTTAATTATAATTTTCTTCAGATTTTTACAGTTTTGAAATGCACTTTTACCAATCTTTTCCGTTGTTTTTCCAACAACCAAAGTTCTTACCTTCTTATTTCCTTTCAGTGCATTTTTTGCTACGGATGTAACCTTATATTTTTTTCCATTCAGTTTTACTGTACTGAAAATTCTCAGGTTCTTCTTTTTTTCACCATTCACTGTACTGGTAATCATCTTTGCAGTATTTTTTCCGGTTATGCGGTATGTAAAAATACCTATCTTATTCTGATCCGGAACCTGAGACGGTGTCTCCGGCGTCTGTGATTCCTCTGTCTCAACCGGCTTTTTTTCCAGTGCTGCGATTGCATCCTCGATTGCTTTTGCCATCTGGTCTACTTCCGCCTGCTCCGTGATATTCTTTCCACGTATCACTTTATCGATTGCTTCCTGTACTGCTGAAAAGTCTTTGTAATCGTCCTTCTTCAACGCATTTGCTTTTTCGATCGCTTCATCCACTTTCTTATAATCTGCGTCTTTGTACGTCAGAGTAAATGTTTGTGTATGGGTTGCTGTATCAGCTGTAATGGTAATTTCTGTATTTAAAGTCTCACAGTTGTCAGCAGTGATTTCCACCGGATAAGTGCCTGCTTCAAGTTCAGCAAAATTTGCCGTTTCCTGTCCATTTACTTTTATGACCGCACCTGTCAGTCCAGATGGAGTCACAGTAAAGAAAACGGAATATTTTACATTCGGCAAAAGCGGTGTTTCACCCTGACTGAAACGATAGATACCGCCAGCAGCACTGATTTCATTATAGAAATCTTCTGTTTTCATATACTCGATCGTTTTCGCTGTACCTGCCCCATCTTTATTTGCACAGGCAGATACATTTTCCGTCTCGGCAAAGAAATTATTTTCAAAAGTTGCCAGAGCTTTATCGGAACTGTCTTTTTTTCCTGCGATTGCACCAAAACGTTTATACGGAAGTGTGGCAGTATACTGCGTCAGATCAATTTCGCCGCCAAAATAGCAGTGGCTGACTGTATTATCACTGCCGTCCTTTGAATTCGTGCCAACCACACCAACAATACCGCCCATATCCGTGATTCCTTTTCCAAGTGGTGTCAGTTTACCGGTTGAACAGCAATTTATAATTTTTGCAGTTCCGCTGATCTGACCTGCGATCCCTCCAGTTTGAGGAGCGTAAGACTTTATATCTCCGGAATTAGAACAGTAACGTATTTCCGAAGTTCCCATGACCATTCCTGCAATTCCACCTACGTAAAAACTGCTCACATCATTGGTTATTGTGATATTACCTTTATTTTGACAATATTCTATTACTGTATTTTCTGCATATCCACACAACCCGAAAGTTCCGTTGATATACTTGTCATGATTATTGAACACTACTTCCGATATACAATCAGAAATTTTTGCACCATCCGTATATCCGGCAAGTGTACCTAAAAATACATATCCTTCCCCGGCATCATCAATATTCCCTTTGAGCGTCAGTCCGGAAATTTCCGCCCCCCCCAAGGAATCCGAATAATCCTCCAATATCCTCTTTTCCATACATTGAAGCATAATCAATATTTGAAATACTATGACCGTTTCCATAAAATTTACCACTGAAATAATGTTCAACATCTCCTTCGTCATTGGTACATCCGATCGGCGTCCACTCAACACCTGTCAGATCCAGATCTGCTTCAAGAGATACCACCGCATTTGTCCTGTTATCGTACTTACCGGCATTTACATCTTTTGCAAATTGCAAAAGTTCGTCAACGGCTGTGATAACTGTCTTGCTTTCCTGCCCGTTTTCTTCTGCCAGTGCTGTCGCTGGAACAAGCGACATCACAAGGCACAATGTAAGCATAAAACTCAGTAATTGTTTTTTCATACTCTTTTTCCTCCTGTCAGATAATGTCAAAATTTACATTTGCTGATTTTATGATGCCAGGGTCAAAAGGTCTAAATCCACATGAGCTTGCTCATAGGTGGATGAAAGACCTTGGGACCCGCTCCGATATGAGCATAAAAGTGGGATGATAATCCCACGATATGCGAATACTGGTGAGGATTGTGGAAGTGCAACGCACGGAACAATCCGCAGGCATCATAGTTGGGGATTTTTGACCCCATCATCATTTTATTATAACAGAAAACATTTTTAAATGGAACTAGCCAAACGGTTAGTATGTTGCGGTCTACAATATTTTTACAAAAACATTTATATCAGATTTTTGCACCAGTAACCAAAGGTCTGTTCTTTTATTTCCGATGTCCGCTCTGCTTTTGCCCTGCGAAACTCCGGAAATCCGAACATTTCTGCCATATTTTTTTCGCCATAAAATCCAGGGATTCCAAGAATATAGCCTCCCTCTTTACTTTTTCCTATCATCAGATGCTGATGCTGATAATATCCATGCATCAGAAAACTGTTGCTTCCCTGCCGCAGACCTTTCTGCCAGAGAATTTTTAAGTCCGATGGCTGAATGCGAATTGCATCTTCTATCTTTTCATCCTGCACCGGCTGAAAATGTATATAACGTGCTGTGGCACGATTCCATCTGGTATCCGTTCCCGGCTCGCAGCCCTGACATTTGTTTTCTGTTTCTGCACTTCTGATTTCGTTCTCGTTTTCAGATTTTCCCGCAGTTTCTTTTTGTGATATTTCTTCATCTGTTTCTTTTGGTCTTTCTTTCTGTGATACTGCATCCTGTAATTCCTGCGATATTTTTTCTGATACTTCTTTTTGAAATGTTTCTTCCGATATTTTTTCTGATCTATCTTTCATTGGTACTTTTTCTGGTATTTCTTTTGCCACTTCTTTTGAGAATATTTCTTCCTGCATCTCTTCTGCTGTGATTTCCGGCTCCGCTTTCGCATGTTCCGTTATATCCAGATTTATATTTTCTTCCTGCAATTCCTGATCAGCTTCTGACTCTGTAGATTTTTCACTTTTTTCGTTTTCCTTAATCCCAACATTTTCTTTATCTGTTTCATTTTCTTCAACGGCTTCTTTATCCGTTTCACTCTTTTTGACATTTTCTTCGTCTGTTTCTGCCTTTATTTCTTCTGGTTTCCCAAGATTTTCAATCGCAATCGGCTCATCATCGAAAACGGTCATCCAGTTTCTACCGCTCTGACTTCTGATATAGATTCCACAGACTTGTTCAAAACGACAGGATTCTTCCACAAACGGTTCTTCTGGAACGGTAAAACGCCGGTCAAATCCACTGCCCTGTGTCTGCCCTTCTCCGATCAGGAGAATAATAGGATTGTTTTTTCTGCTCTCTTTTGGCTGTCGCACAATTCCGAATACTTCTGTTTTTCCATCCAGCATTCTTATATTTTGAATATGTATCTGGATGCGGCAAATGGCATTTCGCAGTTCTATTTTTGCAAACCCTGTATTCTGCATCTTCTTTCCATTTACATATTCATAAATATAAGCCACAAAACGATGATAATCTGCCATCCATCTCGTCCTCCACAGACCTCGATTTTCTGGTGTGATTATATGCTCGTTTTGTGGCTCATATGCAAAGCAGATATTTCTGCCCTCTGTATCACAGAACTGTAACCATTTTTTCCGGTTCTTTTATATTCTTGCTGCTCCTGTTTCTCTTGCAACTTTTGCAACTGCCGCAGATACTGCTTCTTTTACTCTCGGATCAAATGGATCCGGAATAATGTAATCTGCCCTCAGTTCACTTTCATCGATCAGGTTCGCGATCGCATGTGCTGCCGCTGCGTTCATCGGATCATTGATATCTTTTGCACGTACATCCAGTGCACCGCGGAAGATTCCTGGGAATGCCAGTACGTTATTGATCTGATTCGGGAAGTCACTGCGTCCGGTACCGACTACGGCTGCTCCTGCCTTCATTGCCAGATCCGGCATGATTTCCGGAACCGGATTTGCCATAGGGAAAAGGATCGGATCTTTTGCCATGGTCTTTACCATTTCTTCCGTTACGGTTCCCGGTGCGGATACTCCGATAAATACATCTGCACCTTTCAGTACGTCAGCGAGGCTTCCTGCCTGTCTTTCTCTGTTGGTGATCGCTGCCATCTTTGCTTTTTCTTCATTCAGACCTTCTCTGCCTTCATAGATGGCACCCTTGCGGTCGCACATGATAACATTCTTCAATCCAAGCTCGATCAGCAGTTTGATGATCGCACTTCCGGCTGCTCCTGCACCGGACATAACTACTTTGATATCTTCGATTTTTCTTCCGGTAAACTTCAGTGCATTCAGCAGTGCTGCTGCTGTTACAACGGCCGTTCCATGCTGGTCGTCATGAAATACCGGAATGTCGCAGCGTTCTTTTAGTTTTCTTTCAATTTCAAAGCATCTCGGTGCAGAAATATCTTCCAGATTGATGCCTCCGAAACTTCCGGCAAGAAGTGCCACAGTATTGACGATCTCGTCTACATCTTTGCTGCGAATGCAAAGCGGAAAAGCATCTACATCGCCAAATTCTTTAAACAAAGCACACTTTCCTTCCATAACCGGCATACCTGCCTCCGGTCCGATATCTCCAAGTCCGAGTACTGCTGTGCCGTCCGTTACGACAGCCACCAGGTTTCCTCTTCTTGTATACTTATAAGATAAATCAACGTCTTCTGCAATTTTCAGGCAAGGTTCCGCAACTCCCGGTGTATAGGCCACTGCCAGATCTTCCGGTGTCTCAATTTTTGCTCTGCTGATCACTTCGATTTTTCCATTCCATTTTTCATGCTGATTTAAAGCAAATTCTTTTTTATCCATTTTTATTTTCCTTTCTTTTCCGGATACAATTTGCATAGTAATTCTGTACTCTTATCATTACCAGATGACTGTCTGTTTACAACCATCTTTATCAAATCTGCATAAACACCTGACGTTTTCTTTTCTCACCCGTAACTGTTCTGTATCTTTACAGCTACTTTCACCCTTTAATAACCTGTTACGCGAAATCCTTTTTCACCTGGCTGCAGCGGCATACGCCTTGCTTCTATGTCTGTGATCCGTATGGATCTGGCTTCATAGAGGCGGGCAAGGAGGCGGTCTATATCAGAATCCCGTCCCTGTACTTCCATCTCGACCCTTCCGTCACAAAGGTTGCACACCCATCCGGTCAGCCCGAGATCATCGGCGGCATATTTCGCCTGATAACGAAATCCTACCATCTGCACATCTCCGGAAAAATAAAAATGTTTTCTTACTTTATCCCTCATAGGCTTTCTCCTTTGCCTCTGCCTGATTTTTCATTCTGTATAAAACAGTTATAATTTATGCCTTAATATTTTCCAGCACTTTTACCAGATAATCCCACATACGTGCGGTAGAAGAAATGGAAAGAACTTCTTCTGTTGTATGGATATCCTTCATGGTCGGTCCAAAGGAAACTGCATCCAGACCTTCGATCTTCTCATAGAAAAGACCACATTCCAGACCTGCATGGATCGCTTTTACTTCCGGTCCGTCTCCGAACAGCTCTTTGTAAGAATCTACCATAATGTCACGCAGTTTGGATTCTTTGCGGTACTCCCATGCCGGGTAGTCGCCCTCTGTTACACAGTCTCCGCCCAGGAATTCGCTGAGGTAGCAAACCTTTGCAGTCAGTGCATCTTTTGCACTGTCAATGCTGCTTCGCACACTGCTGACAATTTTGCATTCTTCTTCGTTTAGCATCAGAATACCAGGGTTGATAGATGTCTCTACCAGTCCTTCGATGGAACCGCTCATTTTCTGGATGCCATATGGCACCTGTACCAGGAAGAAAATAATCTTTTCCTGACTTACCTGCTCCAGAGCTTTTTCGGTTGTCTCACCGATTTTTTTCACAGTCACGGTAATGCCTTCATCGGTTCCGGTATATTCCGTTCTCCAGTCATTCTGAAGTTTCTCTGCTGCAGCAAAAATTGCTTCTTCTGCTTCTTTATCTGCAACAAAAACAGCTTTTGACAGTCTCGGGATCGCATTGTCCTTTGTGCCGCCTTCCAGTGCTGTCAGGCAGAACGGGATATCCTGTTCCAGTGTAAATAAAGCCTGTCCGATCAGTTTGTTGGAGTTTGCTCTGTTTTTATCAATCTCTGCTCCTGAATGTCCGCCGTTCAGTCCGGAAATAACCAGCTCATATTTTTCTCCGCTTACCTCCTGATATCTGACCGGAATCGTTGTGATTGCAGAAAGTCCGCCTGCACAGCTTACCCACAGATATCCTTCTTCTTCGGAATCCATGTTGATCAGGTATTTACCTTTCAGCTGTGAGCAGTCCAGAGCTTTTGCTCCGAGAAGTCCTACTTCCTCATCTGTTGTGATAACCACTTCCAGTGCCGGATGTTTCAATGTATCATCATCAAGGATTGCCAGTGCATATGCAACTGCAATTCCGTCGTCTCCGCCAAGTGTTGTTCCGTTCGCAGTAACATAATCGCCTTCGATCATCAGATCCAGGCCATCTTTTTCAAAGTCGTGTGTGGAATCTGCTGTTTTTTCGCAGACCATATCGCAGTGTCCCTGCAAAATAACGACTGGTGCATCTTCGTATCCTGCGGATGCTGCTTTGCGGATCACAACATTGTTGCTGTCATCCTGACTGCACTCCAGGTTACGTTCTTTTGCAAACTGTACCAGATAATCACTGATCTGTTTTGTATGATAGGAACCATGTGGAATTTTACAAAGCTCCTCAAAATAATAAAATACTTTTTCCGGTTTTAAACCACTTAAAACACCCATTTTCATTTCCTCCAGACATTTTTATTGTCGTCCGAATCCAGACAGCACTTCCATTGTATAATTAAATATTTTCTGATACGTTTCCGCATCAAAGTGTACGCCGTCCTGTGTGGAATATCCACTCTCCAGCAGATAGGAATTTGTCTCTATCCAACCAGTCTCTGACGGAAGATTATTATAAAGAATATTGTTAAAATTCGCAATATCCTCATTGGAAATATACGGATGGTTTTCTACCGGATTTACCGACATATAGTAGACTTCGGCTCCTTTTTCCATCCACTGAGGAATTTTCTCTTTCAGAAGATCAATATATCCCCATGCATTTCCAAGATCGTTGACTCCCATATTGATAATGATCACAGATCCCTGCGTCACTGACTCATCAATCTCTCCAACGGCAGTATCCTGAAACCAGGATAATCCCGCTGAAACCTGACCGATCCACACGCAGCCGGAATCTCCGACTGTTTCATGCATGCCGACCGTCCTGGAATCTCCGACAAAAATATACTGCGTCACATCAAACGATGTCTCGCTGCTCTGCTCTTCCGTTTGTTGTTCTGTTTCCACTTGCTGCGTCTCCGTCTGTTCTTCTTTTTCCGACATTATTTGTGTTGCTTTGCTTACTGCAACAGCATTGGTACGGATACAGCTGAAATTGTATTCTTCCAGACAATCCCACGCCATATCCAGCAGCACTTCTCTTGTCGGTGTACCAAGCGGTGCCTTCGCCCCGGCTGTAAATGCCGGAATAAAAAGGCAGCACAGAAGCAGAATCCATCTGCTAAACTTTCTTTTCTTCATGATCACATCATTCCAGTTCAAATGCTCCTGTATAAAGCTGATAATATTTGCCTTTTTCGGCGATCAGCTTATCGTGAGATCCTCTCTCAATAATACGTCCCTGCTCCAGCACCATTATAACATCAGAATTTCGTACTGTCGACAGTCTGTGTGCAATAACAAATACGGTACGTCCTTTCATCAGAGCATCCATACCTCTCTGTACGATTGCCTCTGTTCTGGTATCAATCGAAGACGTAGCCTCATCCAGGATCATAACAGGCGGATCAGCTACCGCTGCTCTTGCGATTGCGATCAGCTGACGCTGTCCCTGTGAAAGGCTTCCGCCATTTCCTGTGATCACCGTATCGTAACCATTCGGAAGCAGTCGGATAAAGTCATCCGCATTTGCAAGTTTTGCTGCTGCATAAACTTCCTCATCCGTTGCATCCAGTTTTCCGTAACGGATGTTTTCCATGATCGTTCCGGTAAACAGGTTTGTTTCCTGCAGAACCACACCAAGAGAACGTCTCAGGTCTGCCTTTTTGATCTTGTTGATATTGATGTCATCGTAACGGATCTTTCCGTCAGCCAGATCATAGAAACGGTTGATCAGGTTTGTGATCGTTGTTTTTCCAGCTCCGGTAGAACCTACAAACGCCACTTTCTGTCCCGGTTCTGCATACAGACTGATATTGTGGAGCACGATCTTTTCTTCATTATAACCAAAATCTACATCATAGAACCGCACTTCGCCACGCATTTTTGTGTAAGTCAGCGTTCCATCGCCATGCGGATGTTTCCATGCCCACAGTCCGGTTCTTTCTTTTGATTCCGTCAGCTCACCGTTCTCGTCATATTTTGCATTGACCAGTGTAACGTATCCTTCGTCAACTTCCGGCTCTTCATCCATCAGTTTAAAAATACGTTCTGCTCCGGCAAGTGCCATGACAACCATATTCAGCTGATTTGAAATCTGACTGATCGGATTCATAAAGCTTCTGCTCAGCTGCAGGAAAGATGCAATCGTACCGACCGTCATACCGCCTGCACCGCCAAGAGCCATTGTGCCTCCGATTGTTGCCAGCAGCACATACTGCAGGTTTCCGAGGTTACCCATGATCGGCATCAGGATATTTGCAAAACTGTTTGCTGCGGATGCATCCTTGCATAATTCTTCGTTTTTCTGGTCGAAAATCTCTTTTGCTTTCTCTTCGTGACAGAATACTTTGATAACTTTCTGTCCGTTGATCATCTCTTCGATATAACCATTTACATCACCAAGAGCTTTCTGCTGACGTATAAAATAATAACCACTCTTTCCGGCAACACGGCCTGTCACCTGAAGCATGATAAATACAAAGCAGAGTACAAAAATGGTAAGCTGCCAGCTTGTGAAAAGCATGGCAAAAAACACAGAAATAATTGTGATCAGAGAGGAGAACATCTGCGGGATACTCTGTGCAAGCATCTGACGCAGCGTGTCCGTATCGTTCGTATAATGGCTCATAATATCGCCATGTGTATGCGTATCAAAATAACGGATCGGCAGTGTCTGCATATGTTCGAACATCTCGTCTCGAATACGTTTTAACGTTCCCTGTGCGATACTTACCATCGTTCTGTTGTAAAACAGGCAGGCAAGGATTCCCACTGCGTAAATACATCCCATGATCAAAATGGAACGGAACAGCGGTGCAAAGTCCGGTGTGGCTGCCTGAAGCAGCGGTGTGATATAACTATCGATCAGTGTCTGCAGATACAGTGAGCCGGACACCATGGCAAGTGCATTGACCACGATACAGATCAGGACAGCAGCAAAACGCAGTTTATAATGTCCGATATAAGACATCAGTCTTTTTACAACATCTTTATTTACTTTTGCCATTCCTTCCGGTCCTTTTTTGTTATTCGGCTGTCTCATCTTCGCTTCCTCCTTTCACCTGAGAATAGTAAACCTCCTGATAGATCTCATTGGATGCAAGCAGCTCTTCATGCGTGCCAACCGCAGAAATATGGCCTTTATCCATAACAATAATCTTGTCCGCATCCTGTACCGATGAAATACGCTGTGCGATGATAAATTTCGTTGTATCCGGGATTTCCTCACGGAATGCCTTTCGGATCAACGCATCTGTTTTCGTATCTACCGCACTGGTAGAGTCATCCAGAATCAGGATTTTCGGTTTTTTCAGAAGTGCTCTTGCAATACAGATTCTCTGTTTCTGACCGCCGGATACATTGCTTCCGCCCTGCTCAATGTAAGTATCGTATTTATCCGGGAATGTCTGGATAAAATCGTCAGCCTGGGCGAGCTGACAGACATGAATCAACTGTTCATCTGTCGCATTTTCATTTCCCCAGCGTAAGTTTTCTTTGATCGTTCCGGAGAACAGCACATTTTTCTGAAGAACCATCGCTACCTGATCACGCAGAGCTTCCAGATCATATTTTCTTGTGTCCAGACCGCCTACTTTCAGGCTTCCTTCTGTGACATCATAAAGTCTCGGGATCAGCTGAACCAGCGTTGTCTTTGCCGAACCGGTTCCTCCGATGATACCAACCGTCTCACCGGATCTGATATTTAAATTAATATCAGAAAGACAGATCTTATCCTTTTTCCCTGTGTAGCTGAAGCTTACATGATCAAATACAACGGAACCGTCTTTTACTTCTGTTACCGGAGATTCTCCATTTGTAAGGTCGCTTTTCTCATTAAGAATCTCTACAATACGCTCTGCAGATGCTCTGGAAATAATGATCATAACAAATACCATCGACAGCATCATAAGACTCATCAGAATCTGCATCGCATAAGAAACAAGGCTCATCAGCTGACCGGTAGACATACCATTTACCGGATCATTTCCGGTTGTAACGATCAGTTTTGCACCAAACCAGGAAATCAGAATCATACATGCATACATGCAGAACTGCATCAGCGGCATATTGAATGCGATCAGTTTTTCTGCAAATGTAAAATCGTTATAAATCGATGTGGAAATTTTTTCAAATTTCTCAATCTCATGATCCTCACGGACATAAGATTTCACAACACGGATTCCGTGAAGATTTTCCTGCACAACATTGTTCAGTTTATCGTAAGTTTTGAAAACTTTTTCAAATACTGGATGTGCATGTGTCATAATAAAATACAGTCCGATGCCAAGAATCGGTGCCGCCGCCAGGAAAATCACTGCCATCTCAGAATTTACCTGAAATGCCATAAACATAGAAAAAACAAGCATGATCGGTGCACGGACTGCCATACGGATGATCATCTGATATGCATTCTGCACGTTGGTAACGTCCGTTGTCAGACGCGTTACGATACTTGCCGTTGAAAATTTATCAATATTGGAGAAAGAAAAATTCTGTACATTGTAATACATATCCTTTCTCAGGTTCTTTGCAAATCCGGCAGATGCCCGTGCGGCAAATTTACCGGAAAGCACACCGAACATCAGTGAGATCATCGCTGTGACAGCAAGCAGAATACCCATCTTCCAGATATATCCCAGGTTCTGTGCCTGAATACCGTAGTCGATCAGTCTTGCCATCAACATCGGAATGATCACTTCCATGATTACTTCAAGCGTGACCATCGCCGGAGATAAAAGGGAATCCTTCTTGTACTCACGGATGCTCTTCATCAGTTTCTTAATCATGATTGGCCTCCTTATTATCTTTTTTTTCGTAACATTTGTTTTTTATCGAACATTCCAGATCTTCTATGAGGTTCTCGCGAATCTTCTGTGTCAGCTGAAACAGACAGTCAATATCGTCCGCTGTCATATCCTTTACCAACAGCCGTTCCATTCTACGGATTTGCTCTTTCACAAGATCACTGGCTTCATCGCCCTTTTCCGTCAGAACAATTTTCTTCAGTCTCGCATCCCCGGGATAAGACTGCATTTCAATATATCCATTCTGCTCCATTTTCTGCAAAATACCGGCAACAGTAGAGCGTGTAAGGCAGAAACGCTTCACAATATCCCGCGGAAAAATGTCCTTTTGAGGATTTTCTTTAATATACTTTATAATCCCGCCCTGGACATACTGGAGATCATAAATTCCACTTTTTTTCTTATCGTACTCAATTTTTCGATATAAAAGATTGGATAATGACAAGATCTCTCTGCCCACTTCACGTTTTTCTCCAAAATCCATCTTCGCTTCACCTCCTGTCTGATTGTTCGTTGTCGAACAATTATAAGGCGAATAAAATTTTTTGTCAATCGTTATATCGCACCAATTTTTTCATCTGAAATCAAATATTTTTGGAAGCATACTTTACATCTTTGCCGCAAAATATTTTTGGATACCGTCACAAATCGATTCTGCTGCCTTCTGCTGATAGGTATCTGTAATTAAAAGTGCTGCCTCCCTCTCATTCGACAGAAAACCGCATTCCACGATCACCGCCGGAGCTTCACTCCGTTTCAATATGTAGTACGTGTCATTCGCCTTGATTTCCCGCGGTCTTTCGATCTGCAGCTCTTTATTCATAACATTCTGAATACATCCGGCGATCTCCTTGCCCTCTGCCGAAGTCGTATAATAAAAAACCTGAGGTCCCGATACATACTCCTCCGTGTAACTGTTCTGATGAATACTGACCGCCATCGCCGGTTTTGTCTCCCTGATCTTTGCACACCGGTTCCTCATATCCGTGCTCTTTTTATTTCCCTGCTCCGGTCCCTTTACACTTTCGTCCGCCTCCCGCGTCATCACAACCTCAAATCCCGCCTTCTCCAGACAAACTTTTAGCTTCTTTGCAATCGCCAGATTGATATCCTTTTCCTTCGCCTGATTGATTCCAATCTTCCCCGGATCATCACCACCATGCCCCGCATCAATCAAAATAACCTTCTTCTCCACACTGCCGGAAGCCGGAAGTACATTTTTTACTCCGCCCGTAAAAAGCAGAATTGTACACGCCAGCACCAGAATTCCCATCCATACTTCCGCAGGGATATTTTTCAGCCGCAGATCATACATCAAAACCGTCACCCATTTTTGGACTCTTGTGACAGTTTATTCAGAAAGAAACCCATTTAAGAACAGGTTAAATGCAAATCATAATTACCTGGCACTGTTAGGACGCCACTTTTTCAGTGGCGTCCTGTTAGAAGTGGGAGTCTTCTCCGACTAAGATAAAAAATCTCTGCAAGAGTTCCTGCCGTAAGTCGCTCCTGCAGAGGGGAAATGTTCATTTAATCCAGTGCCTGTTCAAACTCCTGAACGGTATTTGCCTTTAATGCTTTTGTAAACCAAATGTCCAAAAGATCTACATCCGGTTCTTCTTCGATTCTTTTCCTCGTCTTTTCATCCACGCCTCCTTTCATTTCCAGCACACGTAAAATAAATTCCACTCTGCTGGCTTTCTTTTCCTCTTCCCTTCCAAGCTCAATTCCTTTCGCAATGCCCATCTTTTCCAGCCTCTCTGCCACATCACACATACTATGCACCTCCTTCTTTTTCTTGAACATTTCTTTATAACGGTCGTCACCTGTCATTACCTGCAACAGTTTTAACACTTCATCTACATGCTTTATTTCTGTCGGATCATCCGGGATATAATCTTTGTTCTTTCTTTTTTTCACAAAGAAATTTGCTACGATTCGAAAATCACTTTGGAATCTTTCTATTTCTTCCTCTGTAAGCCATGCGATCTCAAAGACCTGCATACTGTAGTCATTTACAAACTTATCCAGCCCTTCCGGTATTTCCATCAAAGATTTAATATTTTTCTTGCTGTTCCAGTGTCTGTCCGTTCCAAAGTATAATACGATTGTTACCACCGGAAGAATCTTTTTTCTCTCTTCCAATAACTGACTGCGGTACGCTGTCCCGTCATATCCTATCACGCGGAACGGCATATTTTTTTCCACAACACTCTGGTTCTCAATCCCGCAAATCGCAAGCTCTACTTCCTTTTCTTTCCAGTACTTGGCTACGTCTCGCTCCAGCTCATGTACCTTTTCATCTTCCGCCTTGTACTGTGAATGAATGGACGTATTTTCCAGTGCCTCCGGCAGGATTCTTTGTTCTCCTGCAAAAAGCAGTCCATTCATAATATCCGCAAATACATCATTATAATCTGCCAGAATCTTTTCTGTAATATCCTTTTCTCCCATAGCTTCTCCTTTTCTTTTGTTCTTTTTACGTGAAGAAGCCACAGGATGTAAGTTTTTCCCTCAAATAACATTTCAGGTAATACTGCTTACTTTTAAGTATACGAAAAATTTTTATTTCTTCAAGCCGCTTCACGCAGGTCTTTTTTAAATTGGATTTTCCTGCCGAACGGCATTGAATTTTCATTGAGTTTTGAAAAGCAATACGATTTTTGCTTTCTGTTTGATAGATATATAATATATTTTACTTCTGTTTTGTGTTTATTATAATTATCTATGTGATGTTTGTCAACTATTTTGTTATGTGCTTTGCATGGTATTTTTACATACACTTTATAAAATCAACATCAAAAGTAAACTTTATAACAATAGGGAGGCAACCCTCCCCATCAAAAAATTTCATCTTTTATCCTTCTTTTAATTTTCTGATCAGCTTACGATATTCCGGACGTTCAAAGTCTTTTCCGGACTGATAATCGCAGTAAATATTTTTTGGTGAAATACTATATGGTTTTAATGCCATGATCTGCCTGTCTATGTGCTGCTCTTTTGTAGAAACTCTGATATATGCATATTGTTCCATCTTCATCCTCCTGTGCTATGATTTTTCTCTTAAATAATACAAGCGCTGCCGCGAAGATGAGATGCCCCTTCGCTTCATAAATATTGCAAATAAATTTATATCTATATCAGTAATATATTTTATACAATATGTAACTCTCTATTTTATTTTTAAATTTTCTATAAACTTTTCAAAATCTCTTGTCAAATATTTCAATCAATGTTACTATATCTTCAAAGCATATTTCTCTTTACGGTATTTCTACCATCTGTTTTTTCTAATCTCATTTCAGAAATCCATGCTTTTATCCCATCAAAAAAATAAAAAGCAGGAGTTCTGAATAAAAAACAGAAACAGACTTTTTATCTGTCTTTTATCTCCTGCAATACAGGAGGTAATGCCTATGGCAAGAAAAAAGACAGCTGCTACGAAGAAAAAGCAGGCTGGAAAATTGCACACATCTGCAAACCGCAAATATAAAGACACGGTATTTCGTATGCTATTTGCAGATAAATCCAATCTTTTGTCACTCTATAATGCAATGAGCGGAAGCGATTATCACGATCCTTCCAAACTGCAGATTATTACACTGGAAAATGCGATTTATATAGGTATGAAAAACGATCTGGCATTTGTTATCGACACAAATCTGTTTTTATACGAACATCAGTCAACCTATAATCCAAATATGCCGCTTCGCAACTTGTTCTATATTTCCAGTGAATACCAGAAAATGGTGGATTCAAACAAACTCTATTCTTCGACACTGTTAGAGATTCCTGCACCGCATTTTGTTGTTTTCTATAATGGAACCACAAAGCAGGAAGACAGCTGGTACAACTACCTGTCAGACTCCTATCATAATTTTTCCGGTATTCCCGATCTGGAACTGAAAGTAGTGACCTTAAATATTAATAAAGGACATAATAAAGAATTGATGGAACAGTGTCAGACCTTAAACGAATATGCTCAATATGTAGAGAAAGTCCGTACTTATACAAAAGAAGACAACTTAGATAACGCTGTGGAACGTGCCGTAAATGAATGTATCCGTGATGGAATTCTCGCAGATTTTCTCGCCCAAAACAAATCGGAGGTAATTGCTATGAGTATTTTTGAATATGACGAAAAAGCAGTTCGACAAGTATACTATGAAGATGGACTTAAAGCTGGCATACGAACCGGCATTTTAAATATGCTGAAAGCAAAAAAGTATTCCCTGGAAGAGATTTCTGAAGTTTTTCAGGTTCCGGTAGAGGAGATTGAGCAAATAAAAAAACAACAAATATAATTTCCCTATTGACAAATCCCCACCCCGGTTTTATACTCAGAAACAACAAAATATTTATCACTTTAAACCGATGAACAAGAGAAGTAAGCAGGAAGTTTTATTCCCAGAGAGCTGCAGGCGGTGTGATTGCAGTAATAAAGATTTTGCCGAATGGACTTGTGAGGGCAGTCTGAAACTGTATATTTTCTTTATCAAGATATAAGGAGTAGGAACTGACGGTGGCTCGATCCGTTATCAGCAGAGTATGTATGAATGTACATAACAGAGTGGCTGCAATGCAGCAATTTGGGTGGTACCGCAGAAGTAATTTATAGCTTTTGTCCCTTTAGAGGGGACAGAAGCTTTTTTTATTATGTCAGGGTCATAGGTCTGAAACCACGATATGCAAATATTGGAGCAAATTGTGAGAGTACGAAATACGAAGCAATTCGTATGGCATTTTTATATATTTATAAAAGGAAAGGAGTATCGCATGTATCCAGATTGTGATGAGATTTTAAAACTTGCAAATGATTACGATATTATTCCGGTCTGCCGTGAAATTTATGCAGATGTTATCACACCGATCACGCTTCTTAGAAAGCTGTCCGGCATCAGCAGCAGATATTACCTGCTGGAAAGTATTGAGGGCGGCGAAAAATGGGGACGCTATTCTTTTCTCGGATACGATCCGGTGATGCGTGTTTCCTGCAAGGAGGGCGTGGTAACCATCGAAAAGGGCGATGAGGTTGCAACAAAGCAGACAGACAAACCGCTCGATGTTCTGCGTGAAATCATGAAGGATTACAAAGCTCCACGTCTTGCAGGACTCCCTCCTTTTGCCGGAGGATTTGTCGGATATTTCGCATATGCCATGATCGGATATGCGGAACCGACACTGAACATCAAAAAGGGCATGTTCAATGATTATGATATGATGCTGTTTGATAAGGTCATTGCCTACGATCATCTGACTCAGAAGATCAGCGTCATTGTAAATATGAAGACCGACCGTGTGATGGAGAATTACGGAAAAGCTGCTGCCGATATCCAAAATATCATCAATATTATCCGCACTGCCCCGGCTCCGGAAATCCCGGTTTCTTCTTCAAAAGTGAATTTTACCTGCAATGTCACTCAGGAAGAATACTGTAAGCTGGTTGAAAAAACAAAAGAATACATCATCGATGGTGATATTTTCCAGGCAGTTATTTCAAGACAGTTCTCCACTCCTTACGAGGGCAGCCTGATCAACCCGTACCGTGTACTGCGTACCACAAATCCTTCTCCGTACATGGTGTACCTGAGCATTGACGGTGAAGAGATCATGAGTACTTCCCCGGAAACGCTGGTCCGTCTGGAAAATGGCCGCCTGACTACATTCCCGGTAGCCGGTTCCAGACCGAGAGGCACAACACCGGAGGAGGACAAGGTTCTGGAAAAGGATCTGCTTTCCGACGAAAAAGAACTTTCCGAACACAATATGCTCGTCGATCTCGGCAGAAATGATCTCGGTAAAATTTCGAATTTTGATTCGGTTGAGGTTACAAAATACATGATGATCCACCGCTATTCCAAGATCATGCACATCTGCTCACAGGTTGAGAGCAATATCCGCAGCGACTGCGACGGCTTAAGTGCGATTGAAAGTGTCCTGCCGGCCGGAACGCTTTCCGGTGCACCAAAGATCCGTGCATGTGAGATCATCGAAGAACTGGAAAGTGAACAGCGTGGGATTTACGGCGGTGCACTCGGTTATCTTGATTTTACCGGAAACTTGGATACTTGTATCGCGATCCGCATGGCAGTCAAAAAAGATGGTCATGTGTATGTTCAGGCGGGAGGCGGTATTGTCGCTGACAGTATTCCGGAAAATGAATATATGGAATCCTACAACAAAGCACTCGCTGTTATGAATGCCGTGAAAAATGCAAAGGAGGTGCTGGAATAATGATTCTCTTAATTGATAATTATGATAGTTTTTCTTATAATCTTGTTCAAATGGCAGGAAGTATCAACCCGGATATCAAAGTCATCCGAAATGATGCCATGACCGTAGAAGAAATCCGTGCCCTCGCACCTTCTCACATCATTCTGTCCCCGGGACCTGGTTATCCGAAAGATGCCGGTGTCTGCGAAGAGGTTGTGCGGCATCTTCAGGGAGAAATCCCGATCCTCGGCGTGTGTCTCGGACATCAGGGCATCTGCGAAGTATACGGCTGCACCATTTCTCATGCAAAACAGCTGATGCACGGAAAAAAGAGCCGCATCCACATCGATAACAACAGTCCGATCTTCAAAGGACTGGACGAAGAAATGGATGCCGCCAGATATCATTCACTGGTTGCTGTCCGTGAAACCGTTCCGGATGTTCTTCAGGTGATCGGGGAAGATAAAAACGGAGAAGTGATGGCAGTACAGCATAAAACGTACCCGGTATATGGACTGCAGTTCCATCCGGAATCCATTCTCACACCGCAGGGACGCATCATTCTTGAAAACTTTTTAGATTTATGATGCCTACGGATTATTCCGTGCGTCGCACTCCCACAATCCTCTCCAGATATGAGCAAGCTCATGTGGATTTAGACCTTTTGACCCTGGCATCATACAATATACAGGAGGAAATTTACCATGATAAAAGAAGCTATTTACAAACTGATCAACCACGAAGATCTTACATATGAAGAATCACTCGCTGTTATGGGCGAAATGATGGACGGCACCGCAACTCAGGCTCAGATGGGTGGATTTCTGACTGCACTGCGTATGCAGGGGGAAACCATTGACGAGATCACTGCTTTTGCCACGGTTATGCGTGAAAAAGGTGTCAAACTTCACCCGGAACGTGATGTCATGGAAATTGTCGGAACCGGCGGAGATGAAGTCGGAACTTTCAACATTTCCACAACTTCTGCTTTCGTTGTTGCCGCTGCCGGAATTCCGGTTGCAAAGCACGGAAACCGCAGTATTTCCAGCCGAAGCGGAGCTGCCGATGTACTTGAAAACCTTGGTGCAAAAATGGATCTGACAGCCGAGCAGAACGAAACCGTTTTAAAGAAAACCGATATGTGCTTTATGTTCGCTCCGGTTTATCATTCTTCCATGCGTTACGCTGCTCCTGTCCGCAAAGAACTTGGCGTTCGTACCGTATTTAATATCTTAGGTCCTCTGTCCAATCCGGCGGCCGCCAAAATGCAGCTTCTCGGTGTTTACGACAAAGATCTTGCACCGGCTCTGGCTCAGGTTCTTTCCAATCTTGGTGTTACCCGCGGCGTGGCTGTCTGCGGCGATGACGGACTGGATGAGATTACCCTGACCGGTAAAACTTACGTCAATGAAATCCGAAATGGTGAAATCATTTCTTATACGATTACCCCGGAACAGTTCGGTTTAAAGAGCTGCGAGCTTTCCGAACTGATCGGTGGCACACCAAAAGAAAACGCTGAAATTACCCGCCGTATTCTGACCGGTGAGGAAACTGGACCAAAGCGTGACGTCATCCTGATGAATGCCGGCATGAGCCTCTATCTTGGCATCGACGGCATCACCCTTGCAGAAGGTATTGAAAAAGCAAAAGAAATGATCGACAGCGGAAAAGCTTACGCAAAACTTCAGGAATTTGTCAAAGCTACACAGGAGGCTTAATTTATGATTTTGGAACAGATTGCGGCAGATACCAGACTTCGCCTGATCGAGGAAAAGAAGCTGGTTTCCCCGGAAGAAATGAAAGAAAAAGCTCTCGCCCTTGCAGCAGATGAGACTTTTCCATTTGAAAAAATGTTGAAAGAACCTGGTATTCATTATATTTGTGAAGTCAAAAAAGCTTCTCCATCCAAAGGTCTGATTGCAGAAGATTTTCCATATCTGCAGATTGCAAAAGAATACGAAGCAGCCGGTGCAGATGCCATCTCCTGCCTGACAGAGCCGAAATATTTTCTCGGAAAGAAAGAATATTTAAAAGCGATCACAGATGAAGTTTCCATCCCGGTTCTGCGAAAAGATTTTACCGTAGACGAATATCAGATTTACGAAGCGAAAACACTCGGTGCAGGCGTTGTTCTTCTGATCTGTGCACTGCTTGATACCGAAACGATCCGCTCTTATATTGAAATCTGCGACCGGCTCGGTTTGTCCGCACTGGTCGAAGTTCACGATGAAAACGAAATGGATTCTGCAATCAAAGCCGGTGCCAGAGTGATCGGTGTAAACAACCGAAACTTAAAAGATTTCACGGTAGATATCTCCAACAGCACTCGCCTGAGAAGTCTTGCTCCGGAAAATGCACTTTTCGTGGCAGAAAGCGGGATCAAAACAGCGGAAGATATTCAGGTATTAAAAGATGCCGGTGTAAATGGTGTGCTGATCGGTGAAACACTGATGCGAAGTCCCGACAAAGCTGCCATGCTTGCAGCCCTCAATGGAGGAGCCTTATGACAAAGATCAAAATCTGCGGTCTGAAACGCACAGAAGATATTTCTTATGTCAATGAACTGCTTCCCGATTTTGCCGGATTTGTTTTCGCAAAAAGCAGCCGACAGGTCGATGCAAAAAAAACAGCAGAATTAAAAAAACAGCTTTCGCCAAAGATCAAAGCAGTCGGTGTTTTCGTCAATGCCGAACCGGAATTTATCGACAAATTATATCAAAAACAAATTATTGATCTTGCACAGCTGCACGGCGATGAAACCGCAGATTACATTCATAGATTAAAAAATTTATGCCCTTCCCTCCCGCTGATCAAAGCCGTTCGCGTACAAAGCACGAAGCAGATCCTGGAGGCAGAAAAGCTTCCATGCGATTATCTGCTGCTCGATACCTGGCAGAAGGATTCTTACGGTGGAAGCGGCAAAACATTTGACCGTTCCCTAATTCCACCGCTTGCGAAACCATGGTTTTTAGCCGGCGGACTGAATACAGAAAACATTGCAGAAAGTATTGCTCAGTGTCATCCGTGGGCGGTCGATGTGAGCAGTGCCGTTGAGACAAACAGTATAAAAGACAAAGAAAAAATCAAAACATTCATTGATCATGTACGAAGATAAAACATTGTATTATATATAGAAAGGATTCACTTATGAGCAAAGGAAGATTTGGAGAATACGGCGGACAGTACATCCCGGAAACACTGATGCCCGCTGTTCAGGAAGTAGAAGAAGCTTACAACAAATACAGCAAAGATCCGGAATTTATCGCAGAGCTGGATGACCTGCTGAAAAATTATGCAGGAAGACCTTCTCTGCTCTATGAAGCAAAAAAAATGACCGAGGATCTCGGCGGTGCAAAAATTTATCTGAAACGTGAAGATTTAAACCACACAGGAGCACACAAGATCAACAACGTACTCGGTCAGGTTCTTCTGGCAAAAAAAATGGGCAAAACCCGTGTCATTGCAGAAACCGGTGCCGGACAGCACGGTGTTGCAACTGCTACCGCTGCTGCTCTGATGGGACTGGAATGTGAGATCTTCATGGGCAAAGAAGATACCGACCGTCAGGCACTGAATGTATTTCGTATGGAACTGCTCGGTGCAAAAGTGCACGCTGTCACAAGCGGCACAATGACTTTAAAAGATGCCGTAAATGAAACAATGCGTGAATGGAGCAAACGTATGGATGACACGCTTTATGTACTTGGTTCTGTCATGGGACCTCATCCATTCCCGACAATTGTCCGTGATTTCCAGAAAATTATCGGAGAAGAAATCAAAGAACAGCTGATAGAAAAAGAAGGCCGTCTGCCGGATGCCGTGATTGCCTGCGTCGGAGGCGGAAGCAATGCCATCGGTACTTTTTATGAATTCATACCTGATAAAGAAGTCGCCCTGATCGGCTGCGAAGCAGCCGGACTTGGCATTGATACCCCGAAACATGCCGCCACGATCGCCAAAGGAAGCACCGGTATTTTCCATGGCATGAAATCTTTGTTCTGCCAGGACGAATACGGTCAGATCGCACCGGTTTATTCTATTTCTGCCGGACTTGACTACCCTGGAATCGGCCCGGAACATGCGATGCTTGCAAAAGAAGGCCGTGCACAGTACGTTTCCATCACCGATGAAGAAGCTGTTAATGCATTTGAATATCTTTCCCGCACCGAGGGAATCATTCCGGCGATCGAGAGTTCTCACGCCGTTGCCTACGCAATGAAACTGGCACCGACTATGGATAAAGATAAGATCATCGTAATTACTATTTCAGGACGTGGCGACAAAGACGTGGCTGCCATTGCACGATACAGAGGAGTGGATATCTATGAGTAATATATATAAGGCATTCGAAAATAAAAAAGCATTTATCCCTTTTGTAACAGGTGGGGATCCAGACCTTGAAACCACAAAAAATCTGCTGATCGCCATGGAAAAAGCCGGTGCCGACCTGATCGAGATCGGTATCCCGTTTTCCGATCCGATCGCCGAAGGCCCGGTCATCCAGGAAGCAAGCCAGAGAGCACTCGCTGCAGGATGCACCACCGATAAATTGTTTGATATGGTAAAAGAAGCCCGCCAGAGAGTAAAAATTCCGATGGTGTTTATGACCTATATCAACCCAGTCTATACCTACGGAAAAGAACGCTTCATGAAACGCTGCGTAGAATGCGGCATTGATGGAATCATCGTTCCGGATCTTCCTTATGAAGAAAAAGAGGAGCTTTCCGGTGTCTGCGAATCATACGGCATCGACCTGATCTCCCTGATCGCACCGACCTCCCACGAACGCATCCGTATGATTGCAAAAGAAGCGAAAGGATTTGTCTACTGTGTATCTTCACTTGGTGTAACCGGCGTTCGAAGTGAGATTAAAACGGATGTTGCAAAAATGGTAGAAATGGTGAAAGAAGTAAATGATATCCCGGCTGCCATCGGATTCGGTATCTCCACCCCGGAACAGGCAAAAAAAATGGCATCCGTATCAGACGGAGCCATCGTAGGATCTGCGATTGTAAAAATTGTGGCGAAGTACGGAAAAGAATGTATTCCGGAAGTCGAAAAATATGTGAAAGAGATGAAAGCGGCGGTGGAGATTTGAATGTGCAAATGAACGAATTCCCCGAAGGGCACGTAAAAGTGCCTTCTTGGGAATTGTTCATTTGCACATCTCAAAAAGCCCGCTCAACGGCTTTGCAAACTCCCCGCTTTTTTCGACATCCAGCGTACAGATCACTTTGTCGCACTTCTTGATCCATTCTTTTGCTTTCTGTATTTCTTTTTCTTCAATCCTGCCAAATGGTTTCACGGAGATCACTTCTGTCGCCAGTGCTTTTGCCGCGGGATAATCCAGATCGTTTTCCCACAGAATCCCCGTCACAAACGGCACTCGCTCTCTCTGTAATTTTCGAAAGACTGCTGTACCGGTTCCGTTTCCTGCGATCACAAAAACTTTCGGCTCTCCTTCTGTTTTCGGAAGTTCGAGATCTCCGGTGCGTTCATCATAAGAACCTGTTGTCATCTGATAAAGCTGTGGGATGTAGCCCTGCGTAAAAATTTCTTCCGGTGTTCCAAATCGATCTACTTTGTCTCCTCTGACGCAGGCTATTTTATCGGAAATACGTCCTGCCAGGTCCAGTTCATGCAAGGACATGATTACGGAAAGATTTCGTTCCCTGGACATATTCTGGATGATGGATAAAAATTCCAGCTTATAGCGGATATCCAGAAAAGAGGTCGGCTCATCCAGAATGATGATATCCGGCTGCTGGCAGATTGCTCTCGCCAGCATTACCCGCTGTTTCTGGCCGTCACTCGTTTTTGAAAAATCACGGTCAGCAAGCTCGTGGATGTGCACCAGTTCCATTGCCTCATCTACCAGTTTCCAGTCTTCTTTTGAGAGTACGCCGAACTTCCCGGTATATGGATAACGTCCGGTCGCAACCACTTCTTTGCAGGTCATCATTTCCGGTCTTACCCGTTCTGTCAGTACAACCGAAAGTTTTCTGGAAAGCTCTTTTCCGCTGATTTGTTCCGTCTCTTTTCCATCCAGCACAACGACTCCGCCAAGCGGTTTCAGCTGTTTTATGATGCTTCTCAGGATCGTCGTTTTTCCCGCTCCGTTCGGTCCGATCAACGTCAGGATTTCTCCCTTTTTCAGACTGATCTTGATATTTTTTATGAGCGGAACGCCGTGATAGCCGACGGTCAGACCTTCCGTATAAAAATAATATTCTTCCATATGCTATTCCGCCTTTTCTAAATCAAAAATTCAAAAATATTTCTGACATTCTTGCTGCAAGATATACCTTATGCATTGCATGAACTGTTCCATGATTCCTGATTTCACACTTTTTCTTTTTTTCTGTGAATCATAATATAGATTACCACCGGTGCCCCAAATACCGCTGTGATCGTACTGATGGAAAGTTCTGTCGGAGCAAACATGATTCTTGCCAAGAGGTCACAGAGCAGGCAGAACACAGATCCGCCAAGGAAACACGCGGGTATCATGATGATCGGTTTTGCGGTGCCGAATAAATTTTTAACCAGATGCGGAACAGCAATTCCGACAAAGGATACCGGTCCTGCAAAGGCTGTCACACAGGCTGACAGAATACTGGATAACAGCACGAGCAATATGCGAAACAGCTGTACATTCAGTCCCATATTCTGGGCATAAGATTCTCCCATCTGATAGGCACTGATCGGCTTTGACATCAGAAAAACGCAGATCGAAGTGATCCCGACAACGATCGCCATGATCACTACATTATCCCAGGTAATCCCGGAAAAACTTCCTTTTGACCAGTTATGCAGATTGACAATATCGGCATCGTCCGCAAATGTTACCACAAAATCGGTAATCGCAGAACAGATATATCCGATCATAACGCCGCTGACGATCAGCATCGACATCTGATCGGTCACTTTCGACATCAGGATCACAAATCCCATACAGATCATGGAACCAATAAAAGCTGCCATGATCATCACCCAGGAACTTAAATGCAGGGCATTTCCAAGGGAAGCTACCATGACAAGTGCCACGACCAGTTTTGCTCCGGAGGAAATTCCCAGTGTAAACGGTCCGGCGATCGGATTATGAAAAAAAGTCTGCAAAAGATATCCGGACAATGCCAGCCCGCCGCCCAGGATTGCCGCTGCCATTGCTCTCGGAAAACGGATTCCCATCACAATATCCGTAAAGGTTTCATCCGCTCCATTTCCCCACAGCATTTTCGGTATCTCCGAAACCGGTATATTTACACTTCCGATGCATATATTCAAAACCAAAAATAAAAATAACAAAGCTGCAAGAATGATAAATGCAGCACCATATCTGCTTTTTTTCATCGTATCACTCCACCTTATACAGATAAGTCAGGTCTGCATCGTCTCCGGTCAGCATTTTTCGAATATCGGATGTGATTGTCCCAAGTTCCATTGTTGACTGATAGAGATTCTTGGTCGTGCAGTATACATGTCCTTCTTTCACCGCTTTGAATTTCTCAAGCAGCGGGCTTTTTGCCAGAAGATCCTGCATAGAAGACAATTCTCCTTCTATTGTACTATTATAAATAATATAGTCTGCATCTTTTGCTCCGGCATAAAATTCTTCCATCTGAAGGGAAACTGTAGATGTCGCTTCCTCCTCGTCACCTAGATCATCAAAAATATAGCTTCCGCCGGCAAGTTCAATCATTTTCGGCAGATAATCCGCACTTTTTCGCACATTTGCTTCCCCATTTGTCGTGATATAGAAAAATGCCACCGTTTTTCCGGTTGCATCCTGATCACTCACCTGTTCAAACGCTTTCGCTTCTGCACCAAACGCCTGCTCTGCCTGATCTTCATGCCCGGTCAGCAGCCCGTAAAGTTTGACCCATTCCGTACGTCCGAGCGGATTTGTCTCATAGCTGGAATGATCGACCAGAACCGGAATATTAAATTTTTCCATCTGCTCTTTTACTTCCGGTGTATGCAGAATCATGGTATTCTCGATGGCAAGCCCACAGTTTTCATTCAATATCATCTCATAGTCCGGGGCTGAATATTTCCCGGCATAAATAATATCCCCATCTTCCATGGCTTTTTTCGCCTCTTCTATGTACCAGCCATCTGCTTTCAGCGAGCTGAATCGAACCGCATCCAGTGCATCTGTCGCCACAAACATATCCATCGCCGCCGAAGCCGCCAGATAAATATTCTGGATCGGCTGCTGCAGCACCGTGATATCCTTATCCATATCTTCCGGCACAGATTCTCCTTCCGGTACGATCAGATATTTCCCGTCATCTGCGATCGTGACAAGTGCATAATCATCCTGATAATAATCCACGGCAAACTGCTTTGCATACTCCAGTTCCATGCTGTGATCGTATGTCAGCTCCTTGCTGATATCAGTATTTCGCTTTTCAATCGTATCCTGTTTTTGCGATGCACAGCCTGCCAGCATCAGGCAGAATGCAACACCGAGTACCCCCACTATTTTCTTCATTTCTTTTCCTTTCGTCTCATCCTGGTAACAACCGGCATGAACACAGCCACTGCAACTGCAATCCACAATGCGATATTTACCGATCCACTCATACCCGATCCGGAACCGGACGCTGTCACGGTGTCTGATGCAAAGGTCAGCGTATACTCTACTTCATGCGGGACACTCATCGCAGTCGTATCTGCCGTTACAGCCATCGGTTCATCAAATTCTGCAACCGGAATTTCAAAAACAGAATTTCCTTCCGTATTGACCGGAAGAAATTTTTCACCGTCAACCAGCATATAGTCATAATGTGAACTGCTCCATTTAATCTCAGCTGTTACTTTTCCATCTTTTACCGAAATGTCAGTCGGAGAATCGATCGTTGCTCTTCCGCTTCCGCCTTCCATCGTAACTTCTGCGGTGTATTCACCGTCTTTTAAATTTAGTTCCTCTGCTGTCATGATTTCTCCTTTTCAAGATAAAAAGCTGCTGCAAAATATGTAGATACATATCGCAGCAGCTTTTCGCAAAATCTGATATTTTTTATTCTTCTGCTTTTACCGGATTGGAAACGCTGACTTTATGGTCATACCATTTTCCTTTTGTTCCGATCAGTGCCAGATCAAATTCCTCATCGATAGCCGGAACAGGAACATCAAATGCATTCACTTCTTCTGCCGGTTCACCGTCATTATAATCTACGGTTTCCACAACCGGCTGCAGCAGTTCTGCTCCATCTTTCTGTGCATCCTCTGCAAGTCCCGGATACAGATTTACAATGTTTGTAGAACGCAGCGTGATATGAATGGTCATCTTTCCGTCTTTTACGGTCAGAGTTCCTTTTCCATCATACATTTCATTGACCTGGAACATACTGCTGTCTGTATTAAAATCAGCCGTGTAAGTTCCATCTTCCAGTGTTGCAGCGGCTTCTGTTGCCTCTGTGTCTGCGGTCGTTTCTGCTGCACTCTCCGCCTCCTGTGTTTCTTCGGTCTGTACCTGTGTTTCAGAAGCTGCCTCTGTCTGTGCAGCACTCTGTGTTTCTGTCTGGCTTGTGCTGTTTCCGCAGCCAACTGCCAGTGCACAGCTAAGTGCCATTAATCCTGCTAATGTAATGATTCTTTTCTTCATTTTTGTTCCTGTCCTTCTATTTTGCTTCTTTTTTCAAGAATACCTCTGACATTCCTGCTGCGAGGTACACCTCATGTATTACTTATTACTCGTTTATAGCATCTGCTGTATGAGCAACGTAGAGATCCTGGATTGCTTTGATCTCACCCAGACCTGCGATCTGTGTATCAATGCTGTCAAATTTTCCGGATGCCTCAAACTGGCTCTTCCAAGAATCGTCATCATCGCCTGCCATATCGTTGTTTGCATGATCTCCAGCAACAACCATCAGCGGACGAAGGATTACTTTTTTGTATCCTGCTGCAGATACAGCTTTGATCACTTCTTCGCATGCTGTCTCTTCCGGTTCGCCTTCAACGGTTCCGATAAATACATTTTCATAACCAAGCTCTTTCATCTGAGCCTGCATCTGGCTGTAAGAAACTTTTGCTGTATGAGAAGTTCCATGTCCCATAAATACAAATGCAACGCCATCTTCTTTTGCTGCATCCAGGGAATCATAATTTGCTGTTGCTACTGCTTCAGAAGTGATTGCTTCTGCTACTGCTTTTTTATCATCGTTTACAGTATCTGCATCATCTCCGACCTCACCCAGCAGCGGTTCTGCTACTTTTACAGATTCAAATTTATCTTTATATGCATCTACGGCATCCATCAGTTCGTCATACTCTGCACCATGCATCAGATGTGTAGGCTGAATAACCAGATTTTTAACGCCATTATTTACGGCACGTTCCAGAGCCTGATCCATGTTGTCGATGTGCTCATCATCACGAGCCTGGATGTGATTGATAATGATCTGTGCTGTGAATGCTCTTCTTACAGACCAGTCCGGATTTGCAGCCTGCAGTGCATCTTCAATACCTTTGATATCAGCAACACGGCTGTCATTGAAAGAAGTACCAAAGCTTACAACCAGGAGTTCGTTTTCACCGATCTCATCGCCATTGCGCGGATCATCTTTGGATGCATCACCGGTATCTCTTCCGAAATAATCCGGATCAGCTTCTTCGCCTTCAACCAGTTCTTTCTGAGCATCTGTCAGAGCATCCCATGCTTCTTTTGCTTCTTTACACTGCTCGTCTGTGTTCTCATTTCTTTCCTGAACATAAATTGCATCGATCAGAGCTGCTACTTTATCTGCTGCTGCCTGATCATCTTCTGCTTCCGTAGCTGCTGCTGTTTCAGAAGCTGCCTCGGTTGTTGCCGCTTCGGTAGCTGCTGCTGTCTCGGTTACTGCAGTTGTCTCTGTCGGAGCAGTTGTCTCTGCTGTTTTGCTTCCGCATCCTGCCAGCATAGATGCTGTAATTGTTGTTACACATAAAATCGTTACCAGTTTTTTCTTCATTTGCCTTTCCTCCCAAAATAATACTTTTATTTGAAACAAATAAGATTTGGGAGAAAAAGAAAATCCAACGAACACACGTCGTTGGACTGTATACTGGATAACAACAGCCAAACCAGAATTTCTTCGGCTTCGCTGTTTCTATTTCAATTCGGTACAATCAATCCTCGTGACCTGGAATATCTATTCCCCGCACCACAGTCTGGCAGGTCTCCTGGCTTACAGTTTTAACGCACATTGCCGCCTTCCCGATATCTCAGTGACATAATAAGCAATGCACTCCTGTTTACAGTGACGAGATCGCACGGGTCTTTCACCTGTTTCCCTATTCTCCGCCTTGCGGCGACACCAGCTGCTTCTTATTCTATTTCAAATATTCGTTCCTAACAGTCCGATAATTACTCTATAACCTATCATTTATATCTGACTGTTATTTACATTTCCAAATTATAGCATAAATTTTAAAATAATCAACTGTTTTATGTTATTTTAACTCAAGGCACAACCATAAAAAACAATTATCTATATCAATTCCCGTTACTACCATAATATCGATAAATCTGATTCATACCTCACTTTTTCTTCCTTTTTTACTTAGCTATTTATTAATAATTCTTCTATTTTACAGGTATGTTTTTTTGTTATTTTATCATATGAAATCCCCACTGCCAGAATATTTTGCGGGTATTGTCTGTGTTCTCCCAGTTTTCCTTTGAAACGTAATATATAATCTTTTTCTTTAATCTGTTTGATAGCTTCTTCTGGTGTCTGATCCACTTTTAATTCCAATATGATGCCCTTATCTTCATATCTGACAGGATAAAAAATAAAGTCCACAAATCCTTTTCCAGCTTTATCTTCTCTTTCTATCCTATAAAAATCTCTTGCAGAAAGATAAACCAGATTTACAATCGCCGATAATTCCACCTCATTATTATAAGATAAGATTGGCGTTTCCGTATTATGTGCATATTGCAAAATTTCAGCCATAGTATCTGTATCTTTATTTAAAGTCGCCTGTAACATTTTATTAGAAATATTTGCAAGTCTGTATATATATCCCAGGGATTTTTCCTTTTTCATCATAGATGCATAGCTTCCCTGTAACTCTTTATTTGGAATAAACACGCAGCCATTATCATACGTCAATAACCCATAAACAACCATCGCCGAATATATTTCTTCCTTTGTATCGAGCTGCTGTGCCGTTGCTGCATATTCCTCAATACCCGATGGTATTTTTTCTCCTGCAAACATGAGAACCAGATCTTCCTGTACGTCATCTATATTGTTTTTAACATAGCTGAATACGGAATCATATTTTCCTGAGCTGACCCAGTAATTTGACAGCTGATTATCGGACAATGCACATACAACCGAACGCGGATTATACAATCTCTGACCGGATGCTGTGTGATAACCGTCATACCATTCCCTCAAGCCCTCTCGGTCAATTTGAGGCTTTTTTGTATTCTGAAGATATTTTTCATACAACTTATCTACTTCTTCATCTGAAAATCCAAAATACTCACTGAAACGAATACGTGTTGCCATATTATATTCCAGAAACATATTCAATTCCGATCCGTCGGAATATTTTGCAATCGGCAACACCCCTGTCATATAGGCAAGCTCAACATAACTCTGTCCTTTTAATAATAATTTCAAAAAAAGCAGATAGTCTTCTCTGTTCTTTTCTGTCATAAATGACATGTGAAATACCGCATCCCATTCATCCATAACAAAAATAAATTTCTTTTTTGTTTCATTGAATATTTTCGAAAAAATATCCCATATAGCATCTTCCTGCTTTAAATACAAATCCGAATATTTTTCTCTTAAATCATAATATATTCCCTCTTCAATGCGAGAAATATATTTTTTATAGCTATCACATTCTTTCGGCATTTCACTGAAATCAATATATACCACATCATGTTTATTTAAATGCTCTTTATATTTTGGATATTCTGAAATTTTAAGTCTGTCAAAAACATCAGAACCGCCCTCCGATTTTTCAAAAAAAGATGCTATCATATTCGCCATAACCGTTTTTCCAAAACGCCTTGGTCTTGTGATACAGAAAAATCTCTGTTCCTGTTCCAGAGCCGGTATTAATTCTTCCAGCAGCTCTGTTTTGTCTACAAAATAAAGACCTTTCGTAATTGTTTTGTATTTATCATATGGCTCAATACTGTTTAAAAACATTCCCATATCAATTCCCCCGAAAATCCCCTTTTCTCTGCTGACTTAATCTTATCAAAAATTCTTATTCCTGTAAATCAGAAGGTTCTTTTCTGAACTTCTCTGCATCCAGTGTCTTGATCACCTTCGCCGGATTTTCAACTGCTACCACATTATCCGGAATATCTTTCACGACAACACTTCCGCCGCTGATCACAACATTGTTTCCGATCGTAACACCCAGCATAACGTGTACACCGGCTCTTTTCTTTTACAGATTTATCCCCTTCATTCACACATGAAAAAGATATTGTTTCTATTATATCGTTTTCTCTGAAAAACGAAAATACTTTTTTGTAACCTTTTTCCCTGCTGATTTGTATTATAATTGAAAGCACCTTGATCAAGGACTTGCAATTTTTACGATTCAGGCAGCAAATACTTCAATCTGCAATGAATTGTTATCAAATTGTAACTGTTCAGAGCCAAGCAAAATTTCAAAAAACAGGTATAAAATGCTTGCATTTTTAAAACTGTTTTTGAAATTTTATTTGGCGGATACGCCACACCGACGAAATGCGTAGCATTTTGGAGGTTGGCTCTGAACAGTTACATCAAATTTTATATTTTAGGAGTACTCATGAGACAACCTGTACAGGAACTGATCGAACGCTATCAGAACAATCTCTACGCCATCGCCTTTAACATCTGTAAAAATCAGGCAGATGCAGAAGATGTTGTTCAGGATACATTGATCCAATATTACACGACAAGCAAAGATTTTGAAGATGAGCAGCATATCCGTGCGTGGCTGATCCGTATCGTGATCAATAAAGCGAAAAATACAACGCTTGCTTTCTGGCGGCGTAACAGACGTTCGCTGGAGGATTATATAGAAACGTTAACTTTTGAAAATCCGGAATCTGAGAATTTATTCGAGGAAGTTCTGAAACTTCCTGAAAAATATCGCATCGTTATTCATTTATTTTATTATGAAGATTATTCCGTCAGGGAAATCGCCGATATTTTAAAGCTCTCGGAAAGCAACGTAAAAACACGCCTGTCACGCGGACGCTCTCTTCTGAAAACAGCACTGAAGGAGGAATGGGAAAATGACGAATAAAGAAAAATACAAACAGGCCTTTTCGGTTTTGCATACCTCCGATATCTCTGAAGGGGAGGTCAAATATATGGCAAAATTAAAAAAACAGCAGAAAATGAAACTTGCGGCGGCTGCAATCGCAGTCTGCGTGATCGTTGGCGGAACAGGAACGGCTTACGCAGCAAATGTCGGCGGAATCCAGCGAACTATCCAGCTTTGGATGCACGGTGACCAGACAAGTGCCACTTTTGATTTAAATACCGACAACGGTTCTTATTCTCTTGAATACAAAGATACCGACGGAAACACCGTCACTCAGGGCGGAGGCGGTGTTGCCTTCGATGCAGACGGAAACGAACGTCCTCTGACCGAAGACGAAATTATGGAGGAACTGAACGCACCGGACGTAGAATATCTCGATGATGGCAGTGTATGGATTTATTATAAAAATCAGAAAATAGAGATCACCGACAAATTCGACAAGGACAATGTCTGCTATGTAAAAATCGAAAACGGCGATGAAACAATTTACATGACCGTTAAATATCAGAATGGATATAGTACTTCTCCTGATAAATATCCGGATCCACGCAGTTTCAATTAAACCAATCATCCACCTAATTTCCGAAACTGACCGCTTTTAACAGGCTGTTAATATAAAAATGTGCAGGCTTTGAGTTTTCCTCTGCCTGCACATTTTTATGTTTCCTCCCGCTTACGGTTTTCTGCTTTCTGTCCGTTGCTTATTTGACTTTTACAGAAAAGCTTCCGGTGCTCCTTTTTCAAGGATCCATCCAGTACCACTTGATTCAAAATCATCTTTTTGAGGATAATAATATCCCCTTATTCCATAATCGACAACTAAACTTACAAGAACTACTAACACTATTACTATAAATTGTTTTTTCATTATTTAATTTTATTGGCTGCGATCCCGCCTTTTTTGAAGATTCTTACATAAGCTGCTTTTTTGTTCTTTGGCACTCTAACCGTTATCTTCTTTGAAACACCCTTGAAGGCTGATTTTCCAACAGTTTTCAGTGTTTTTACTTTCTTCAGGTTTACGGTCTTTAAGTTCTTATCACCAGAGAAAGCATTCTTTCCGATGGTCTTCAGTTTGTTTCCGTTTACCGTGACGGTTTTCAGTTTCGTGCAGTTTGCAAATGCCTTCTTTCCGATCTTTTCTACGTTGCTGCCGATGCTTACGGAAGTTACTTTTTTATTGCCTTTCAGGGCATTGGCTGCAATAGCGGTTACTTTATAAGTTTTACCGTTTGCTTTGATGGTTTTTGCGATTTTCACGCTGCTCTTTGCTTTGCCTTTTGCAGTCATGTTTTTCACTTCAACCGTATCATTTCCGGTAACTTTGTAGTTAAAGATACCGGATGCATCTGCAATCACGCTGCCGATCGCTGGGGTCTGGCTGTTGTTATTTCCATTATTACCGTTGTTGTTGTCGTTATTATTATCCGGTTTCTTTGCTTCCAGTGCTTTCATGGCGATGTCTAATGCATCTGCAGCATCTTTCAGCTGTTTTGCAGTTGCTGTTTCAGAAGCATTTACTGTCTCTGCAGCACTCTTTGCTTTTGCAAAATTTGCCCAGCTTTCTTTTGTGTAATCTGCTTCTTTCTTTTCTGCCGCCTGTGCAATCTTTGTCTGTACTTCTGTTTTGCCGGAGGCTTTTACTTCATCGAGTTTGCCCAGTGCTTTCTTTAAAGCATCGTCTGCTTCTTTGATTTCCAGTTTGGTTACTTTTTCTTTCTGTGCAACTTCTTTTGCTTTTGCGATTGCCTCTGCGATACCGGACTTGGCAAAAGTTCCTTCCGGATAATCTTTTTCCAGATAAGTTCTCTCTGCAACCTGTGCATCGGTACTTAAGGTCGCTTTATCATTTACTGCTGCCGGCTCATCGCATACGATATTGTATGTCACACCGTCGATCACCGTTGTGGTTCTTCCGATCTCGTTTGCTTTGATTGTCACGGTTGCTTCCGTCGGTGTTATTCGCTTCTCTGCTGCTCCAAGAAGTTTTGTCTGATTTCCTGTTCCATTCGTTGGGTAGAGAACAATAACATGGTCTTTATTGTCTTTATTAAAGATATTGGCGATCAGATATTTTTTACCGGAAGTAACTTTTGATACTCTCTGATATCCCGGAACAATATCTCCTGCTTCTGCTTTGTCCTTTTTCTCAAGCAGAACCACCTCATAGGTCCCATCTGTAAAGCTTGCATTATAGAGTCTGTTTGCGTTGAAGTCCATGTTTGTATAATAGAAAATTACATATCGTTCTCCGTTTTCTTTGCAGATACGGAAAGTATCACTGCCATCTGTCGGCGTTACCAGCATATTATTTTTTGCTGCTGCACTGAAAAATGAATTTGCACCGCTTTCATTGGTGAGATATACCTTTTTATTTTCATTATATACTGCATACACATTTGCTGTTCCGGTTGAAGTAAAGGTAAACTCTGCATCTGTCAGATTCAGTGATATATCATTTTTTGCTGCAAAACTGCTCAGGTCAGAATTATTGTTTGCTATATGTGCATACATCGGCACAACTTCTTTTTCTACACCATCTACTTTTGCATAATTTACATCTGCAATCTTTTGATCTGCTTCCGTCGTAATACCTGTTTTATGTTCTTCTGCCACCTGGTAAGACCTTGTATAAGTTTCATTTCTGGTAAGTTCTACGCCAAGTTCTAAATCATTTATATAACCATCTGCCGCAAGCTGAGCGATATCATAATTATCATAGCGTATGCTTCCTCCGCCATTTTCCCAGAGAAGTCCTACCGTTCCGTTTTTCAGCTCTGACATACAGGAATACTGATAAGTGCCGCTGTTTACTGAATAGCTGTTTTTTAAAGTCAGCGTCTTGTCTTCTTCTACCAGAAATGTAAATATTTTACCGTTTGCTCGTCCACTTCCGCCCGGGGCAGCTACCAGGATTGCCTGTTTTCCATCAATCGTTTTAGAATAACTGATCGCTGTCACATTACAGGTTGATGTACAAGAAACGCCTGTCTTGACCGGCTTTGTAAATACATAATCACCGGATGTATTTCTTACTGCATCTGAATAGCAGACCACTCCCTGTCCGCTTCTGAAGAACATACGCAATGTTCCGTCTGAAAGCTCTACGACTTCACTTTCGGATGACCAGTAACCACCTGCGGCTGCTCCTGGTACGTCATTGGATCTTTCCCATGTTTTTCCATTATCATCAGACCAGATAATGCTTGCATTTTCTTCCCCATCGCCATGATCATAGAATGGAATGACGATCGTACCATCTGAAGTCAGTACCCCCTGCCCCGGAGATACCAGCAGTGCTGTCTCTTTTGTCGGACGTTTGATCTGTGGATTCAGGATTTCCGGATCTGTCCAGGTAAATCCATCATCGTATGTTTTTGCATACATCATATATCCGGTATTGTATACATGCAATGCAGATCCTTTATAGAAAATATTTTGCTGAATATCAGTATTGGAATTAACCTGTTTCTGTGTCAGGGTATCTTTATACTCTCCATTTTCTACTTTATACAGGTTGTACCACTTATCCACGCCATATCCTGTTTCCGAATGATCGGATCGTTTTAAAATTTTTGCATATCCGTTCTCATCCCAGTCCCCTACATAATAAGCATAAGTTGTGGCATCGTCATCTTTTGGCTGTGTGTTTACATTGTCATAATTATCCGTTACTGCCAGATAATCTTTTCCGTTTACTTTAACATAACCGGTTCCTTCTCCCGGAGCTTTATAACCGCCCATTGTCGTTACGCCGGTTGGGTTTACATCGGCAATACAGTAAATTTCTCCGTCTTTTCCCTGTACCAGTGCCGGGTCGATGATCGTAGTTGCCGTATTGCCGATATAACCATCGCTGTCCGGAAAATACAGCGGGAATGAATAATTCCAGGTCTTACCATTATCGGTTGATACAGAAGCGATCGTATCCAGTCCGCCGCCGTCACCGGTTGTAGAATATCTCGCATCCGCTGCTGCCAGAAGATTTCCCTTCTGCGTAACGATAAATGCCGGGATACGGAAATACTGACTTCCCGCTGTTCTCTCTGCAAACGGCTGGTTCTGTGTTACATGCTCTGCTGTCGTGTTGATCGGACCTGCTTTCAGCAAGTCTGCTGCGTCTGCTTTCGCTGCCGGAAACACAGCTACTGCAAGACCACAAACAAGAGCTGTTCCAAGCCCCTGTTTCCACAGTTTTCTTTTTTCGTTCTTTTTCATAGTTTCCTCCTTATTTTCCCTCCTGTGATTATTCAATTTTACTATATTTTTACTGTTTTGTCCAGCAAAAAAAAACCTTCCTACAGCACTTGCATGCTATAGAAAGGTTCGCCGCTCTTTTTATAATCTTTATATTCTCAAATTTTGATTAGTCCTGAACGTATGGCATAAGAGCGATGTGACGTGCTCTCTTGATAGCTACTGTCAGAGCTCTCTGATGTTTTGCACAGTTTCCTGTGATTCTTCTCGGAAGGATTTTTCCTCTTTCAGAGACATATCTCTTCAGTTTGTTTACATCCTTGTAATCGATTTCGTTGTTTTCTTTACCACAGAAAACGCAGACTTTTTTTCTTCTGCGTCCGCCTCTTCTCTTCATCGGAGAATCTGGTCTTTCAGATTTATTGTAAGCCATTGCTGTAAACCTCCTTTAATGTCTAGTTAAACGGTAATTCTTCGTCAATACCGTCCGGGATATTCATAAATCCATCGCCGCTGGCTGCACTCGGTTCCGGTCTTGCAGGTGTATAGTTATTTCCATTTGCCTGAGACGCAGCTTTGCTTTCAGCAAACTCCTGATCCTCTACTACTACATCTGTAGTGTAAACCTTGTTGCCATCTCTGTTGGTATAGCTTCCTGTCTGGATACGACCTGTAACGACTACCTTCAGTCCCTGATGGAAATACTTCTCCGCAAACTCTGCACTGCGTCCGAACGCTACACAGCTGATAAAATCAGCGGTTGCTTCGCCATCGCGTTTGTTGAATCTGCGATCTACAGCCAATGTATATCTTGCAACTGATGTGCCGCTCTCCCCTGCGGAATAACGAACATCCGGATCTCTGGTCAAACGTCCCATTAAAATAACTTTATTCATTCTAAATCTCCTTATTTATGCTTCCTGTCTTACGCATAAATATCTGATAACATTTTCCATGATACGGACATGTCTTTCGATTTCTGCCGGAGCTGTAGCATCAGCTTCGAACTGAATGAAATAGTAGAATCCTTCTTTCATCTTCTGGATTTCGTAAGCTAATCTCTTTTTACCCCATTCGTCAACATTAGTAACTGTTCCGCCGTAACGTGCAACGTATTCTTTTACTTTTTCTACAGTTGCTACTCTTACGTCATCCTCAATTTTTGCGTTAACAACAACGGTTAATTCGTATTTGTTCATGCTCTTCGCACCTCCTTATGGTCTCTGGCCCACTATTACCTTCGTGAGCAAGGAATTCAATGTTTCAAAATGGCTGCTTGTCTGCAGCCACTCACAATTTTTGATTTTATCATATTTTTGCAAGACAGGCAAGTATTTTTTCTTATTTTTTGCAATGTTTCCGCCTCGCAGCCAAACCTGACTTTGAAGCAGAATCATGATCTAATTCACATATTTCGCTATTACATCCCATATGGATGATCTTTCAAATCCAAGCTTCCACTCTGCCACTCCGGCCAGACCATATTCCTGCACAAGTTTCATCTTCTCTTCGATCGATGCTTCGTTTTCCAGCCAGATCTGACAGAAATTGCCATCTTCATCTGTGAACTCTGCATAATCCTGTGATGTCTCGCTGCTCCATCCGGCAGTCACCTTGTAATCAGACAAGATCTGGTCTGCTTTATCCATGCCGATCGCCTCACTGCTTACTTCACCGGAAGCATTGGTCTTCCATAATCTCGTGTAGAACGGAATACCGCTGATGATCTTTTCTTTCGGAACATTTTCCAGTGTTCCGGTAATGCCGTCTCTTTCATAGGAAAGGGATGCCACGGAACCGGCATCGGAGCCGACATAGTGTTCATCATAGCCCATAATGATCACATAGTCTACGACTTCGCCAAGCTCTTTCTGGCTGTAATGTTCATTGAAACTGTATGGCGACGGGACATCCACCGAAAGTACAAGATTATTATTCCTGCACTTTACAGAGAGTTCCCTCATAAACTGCACATAGCTTTCGGAAGTTTCTTCCGGTAAGGATTCGATATCAATATTAATGCCATCCAGCTGATAGTTGAGTGCTTCGGTAATCAGCTGTCCTTCCAGGTTCTCTCTGGATGTGGTAGTGCCAAGCACAGTGTCGGTATCAATATCCGTACTGAAATTGTCCATCAGTCCCCAGACTTCCATATCATTCTGATGTGCGGTATCTACATAGTCACTGCTTGCAAGAGAAGAAATATCTCCATCGTTGCTGCTGATAGAAAACCAGGTCGGTGAAATGACATTGACCCCTTTTACATCCTGAATGTCCGCTGCAAGTGCATCGTTTGAATCCTGGCTCGTCACCTGATGCCAGAGAAGATTCATGTCATAATCTTTATGTATGCTGGTGTACTCTGCCGCCCGGAAATCACTGGTGACCTGTTCTTCGTAGCTGTCAGAAAGCTTTTTGCTCTTCATATAGCCAATATATCCATCCGCAGTCAGAACTTTTGTCCACTCTTCTTCCTGTTCCAGAACTGTCACTTTATCTCCGGCCGCTTCTTTTTTCAGGATCGGACTTTTGATATCTGCATCCAGACGTACGCTTTCTTCTTTTATCACATTCGAAAAGGTTTTCGTTCCCCACTGATTGTTTATAATAATATGAAGCGGTTCCTGCTCCACCGAATACTGAAGTGCTGTATACTGTGCCAGATAATCCAGTGCAATATAGACATTTCCATCCTGCGAAACAACGATCTGATACGGCATGCTGCCATTTCCGGTAAGCGTTGTATATTCATTGCTGTCATACGGAAGTTTGATAATATCCACTGCCGTTGTCAGTATGACCTGCTGTTCTTCATCGCTTTTATAAAGATGATCATTCAGATTTTCTTTTGCAGTCGCATATTCTACATATGCCGTGCCATCCTTCACAAGTGCTTTCCCCTGTTCCAGACGGTCCGGAAGTACGACTGCTGCATCCTCCCCTCCGGAAGTGCCAAAATATTCATTGCCATCCATCACTTCTTTGGATGGGATATATCGATTTACAACTTTATATCCTACGCCTGCCGCAGCCACCGCCAGGATCAGCGGCACTACGACCTTCACAGGACTTTTCTTTTTCTTCATTCATTGTACCTCCATACTATGATGCCTGCGGATTGTTCCGTGCGGTGCACTCCCACAATCCGCCTCAGTATTCGCATACTGCAACATCGTTTTTACAACGGAATACATCGTTTTGATTCAGTGTATCATAGATTTATGAACGAAAGATGACTTAAGTCTACATTTTTTATAATCCTTCGACCTGTATGGTTGTCTTCTGTACTATGGGGATTTGTCATCAGACCTCTTTCTTTTTTATATAGTCGAATCCGATTCCTATAATGTGATCGTCATCATCGCTTACAAAATCTCTCATATACTCCTCTTCTTCCCGGATCATGCACTGGTGCATGATATCCGAAGGTGTACTTGGCTTTCCATTCAACCACAGCTTCATGCCTGCTCTGGCATATGCATTTAATTCTTTTTGCAGTCGATGTTTCCGTTTTTTTCTGCTGCCTATAGTTCCACCCCCTCCTGTTAAACTTAAAGATTCTGCTGACATTATCGTGAGAATTTAAATCGAATACACATAAGGCTGCTGCCTGACATGCAATTCCGGTCAGCATTGCTGACACGAAAACAACACCGTATACGAAATCTGTAAATCAGAAACATTCAAGCCTTTTTCTATTCTTTTGCAAAGTGCAGTACGTTCTTTTTTGTTCCGATCAACAGTACTTCAGGATACCAGATAACATTCATTGTACGAATGCAAAGTACCAAAGAGTTTACATGGCATCTTTTAAGCTCAATATTGCTTTATGGAGGTACAATCATTTTTTTGGAATATTGCGGAGAATCCCGCATAAGATAATAAAAAGCGACAGAATTCGCTTTCTTATTCATTTTGATTTTTGATGTTGCTTAAAGCATTGTTTCATCCTCACATTGATTATTATATACTTTATGTTTGAAAAATGCAAGATGTTTTTACACTCTTTTTATAATTTTACACTGGCAATCTACTTTACTTTTTGATAGTATGCAGATATAATTATAAGATAATAAGATGCTAGGGTCAAAAGTCTGAAGACACAATGTGCTTGCACAGGAGTGGTTTTATGGCATCTTTTAACCTTAATCAATATCATAATCATAGTAATTCCAATAAAAGGTTAACATATCATAGATAGGATGTGATAATATGAAGATAGAAAAAATCAACGATAATCAGATTCGCTGCACACTTACACGTCAGGATCTGGCAGACCGTGAGATCAAGCTCAGTGAACTTGCTTACGGCACAGAAAAAGCAAAGCTGCTGTTTCGTGATATGATGCAGCAGGCCGCATACGAATTTGGTTTTGAAGCAAATGACATTCCTTTGATGATAGAAGCGATCCCGATTTCTTCCGACTCTGTAATTCTGATCGTTACCAAGGTGGAAGATCCGGAAGAACTTGATACACGTTTTGCAAAATTTTCACCGTCAAACGGCGAAGAGAACAACAACATCACTCCGCCGGCACCGGCACCTCTTGAAGGAGCCGATGATATCCTGAATCTTTTCAATAAGATCCACGAGGCAAGAAAGATGGCTGAAAATGCAGCAGCAAAAACTTCTGAAAAGAAAGAAAAGACTCCTGCAAAACCGGAGATCAATCCGGAATCCTTTCATCTGACGAAACTTTACCGTTTCCGCGATCTGGACACTGTGATCCGTGCAGCACACATTCTGCAAAATTCTTACCAGGGTTACAACACGCTCTATAAGAATCCGGAAGGCCGTGAGTATCTGCTGACACTCAGCAAATCTGCACACACACCGGAAGAGTTTAATAAAGTCTGCAATACCCTTTCCGAGTATGCTTCCAGCCTGAAATACACACCGGGCAACGAAGCGTTCTTTGAAGAGCATCTGGAATGTATCGTTGCGGATGAGGCTCTGCAGAAGCTTGCATTGATCTGATTGATATGAAATCGATAGTCAGAGTTTCTGAACCGATTCGCTGCAAACAGAAATAGAGTGTAGAAAAAGCGTCTCCGCCTGGAAAATCCTGGTGGAAACGCTTTTTATTTTTTAATGGATATTCACAATCCACTTTTGCTGTCTGTTTATGCCTGTTTGCTTTCAACAAATGCATTTACTCTTGCTACCAGCAGATCCGGCTCGATACCATGAACGAGAGCTGCCTCTTCGATGGTCTCCATCTGTGCGGATGGGCATCCAATACAGTGCATGCCGCCTGCTACCAGTACGCCTGCCATTTCAGGATCCATTCTTAAAATATCGCCGATAATCATATCCTTGGTTATTTTCTGCATGATTTTCCTCCTTTATCATTCTGTACAGACTTAAATTTCTCATAAAGATCTGTACCTGATTTCTTTTGACAGGTTGATTATAATATGTTTTTGTACTTTATGCAAGGCATAGAAAAAACCTCTTGTATATTCCAGACTTATGTATTAAAATGGGATAAAGATTCGGAGAGCCGAATCCTGTTGAAAACATATTTCATAAAAATAAGGAGGTTTTATCATGGCATACGTTATTACAGATGAATGTGTAGCTTGCGGTACATGTGCAGAAGCCTGTCCGGCAGAAGCTATCAGCGAAGGCGATGGCAAATACGTAATCGATGCAGATGCATGTCTGGATTGCGGTACATGTGAAGGAGAATGTCCTACAGGTGCTATCGTAGCAGGTGAATAATTAAAAAATTTTATAAAAGCAAGGGGAGCTGCGTAAGCAGCTCCCCTTGTTTTTCTATTTTCTTTTTATTTAAAAATCCGAAACCATTTTTTATGGCTCTCCTTCTCTCTTGTCGCTGCCACCATCTGCCGGTTATGCTGAAAGGAGCGAATGGTTTCATCCAGATTTCGGTAACGTTCTTCCTCTCTTTTTTCCTGGATCTTCATCAAGATCTCCATTTCTTTTAAAACACTGTCCGCAATCCGATTTTCCAGCTCCACATTATTTTCCTGAAGAGCACGTTTCATGATATCACCGACAATGTCCTGAAATTTTTCCAAGTTGTCCAGTGAATCTACAAACGGAAGTATGGTCTGTGGTTTCGGGACTTCCTGTGTGCTGTCTTTTAAATTCGCATCCGAATCTGTTTTTTCTGTATGTTCTGCTTTTTCAGTTTTTGTTGCTGTGTCTTTCATTACTGCATTTTTCTCTTCTGTGATTTCCGTTATTTCTTCTGCTTTTTTCTGTATTTCCGGAATCAGCACCTTGATCGCTTTGAGCTGAAATCCTTTGTCCCGCAGTTCTTTGACTTTCTTCATGATATAGATCGTTTTATCGGTATAGTAGCGATGTCCAAGTTCCGTTCTGCCCACTTTGATGTCCAGCTCTTCTTCCCAGCTTCGAAGTACATGTGCCTCCACCCCTACCTGTCTGGCGGCATCGGAAATCATGTATCTGATCTCGCTCATCCTCTACCTCCCAATATTGTAACCGTTCAATACTTTCGCAATTACAATGCAAAACCAGTTAAAGTAACTGCTTCCATTTGTATTGAATCATTACTTATGTTTTTGGACATTGTCCCTTTTTGATGCCTGCGAGTTTGACCCTGGCATATTTACATGAGAATGCCAACGAATTTGTACCCTGGCATATTTACATGAGAATGCCAACGAATTGCTCCGTTACAAAGTAACTCTCGCAATTCTATAAACATTCGGAATCCGCATATTTACTGCGTAAATAGCTACTTCCTCATGTTTAGCGGGTCCCAAGTTCAAATGTCTTATCTTGCAAGCAAGAACGACACTTTGACCTTTGTACCCTGGCATTCTCATATGATTGTAACATATTTCTTTCTCAAAAACGCAAAAAAGATATCGCAAAAAGCGACACCTTTTTCATCCCGGAAACTCCCGGCGTTATTTTTTTAAGTTTGCAAATTTGGTGAGGTTTGGCAGCCATGCAAGCTCTACCGTACCGATCGGACCATTACGCTGTTTGGCTATGATGACTTCTGCAATGTTCTTTTTCTCGGAATCTTTATTGTAATAATCATCTCGATAAAGGAACATTACAACGTCGGCATCCTGCTCGATCGCACCGGACTCTCGCAGGTCGGAAAGCATCGGTCTGTGATCCGGTCTCTGCTCTACTGCACGGCTCAGCTGAGAAAGTGCAAGCACCGGAACCTGAAGCTCTCTGGCAATCTCTTTTAAGGATCTCGAAATATCGGAAATTTCCTGCTGTCTGGAATCTGCACGTTTGCTTCCTGTCATCAGCTGCAGGTAGTCGATCATGATGACATCCAGACCTTTTTCTGCTTTGTATTTGCGGCATTTGGAGCGAAGCTCCGCAACGGAAATACCAGGCGTGTCATCGATGATCAGGTTGGAACGTCCGACGATCCCGGCTCCTTCGATCAGTTTCGCCCAGTCATCATCGCTCAGATTTCCGGTACGAAGCTGCTGTGAATCTACCTGTGATTCGAGTGCGAACAGTCGGTTGACCAGCTGTTCTTTTGACATTTCCAAACTGAAGATCGCTGCCGTATAATTTTTCTTAAATGCCATATACTGGGCTATGTTCAGTACAAATGCGGTCTTTCCCATGGAAGGACGAGCTGCGATCAGTACCAGGTCGGAAGGCTGCATACCGGTTGTCTTGTAATCCAGATCAATAAATCCGGTCGGGATTCCGGTCACGCTTCCTTTGTTTCTCGATGCCGCTTCAATCCGGTCGAGTGCCCGCAACACGACATCTTTGATCGGCACAAAGTCTCCGGAATTTCGTTTTTGAACAATATCAAAAATCCGCTTTTCTGCTGATTCCAGAATATCTTCCAGTTTTTCTTTTTCGCTGTAGCAGTCATTTGCGATCTGTTCATTGACTTTGATCAGTTTTCGCAGAACTGCCTTTTCATGTACAATCTGTGCATAGGCATCTGCATTTGTAGAGGTCAGTGCAGAAGTCAGCAGATCTTTGACAAACTCCAGACTGCTGATCTCAGGCGGTACGTCTTTTTCACGCAGAAGATTCTGCAGCGTGATCAGATCTACCGGTTTGCCGTCATTATAAAGCTCTACGATCGCATCAAAAACAATGCCGTACTGATGCTGATAGAAATCGTCTCCGCTTATGATCTCGGAGGCTTTGATGATGGCTTCCTGATCCATGAGCATAGCACCGATTACAGACTGCTCTGCCTCAACACTGTGGGGCAATACCCGCTTGATCAGTGCTTCTTCCATTTTTATGCCCCCTGTTAAATACCTTCTACTACGACTTTCAGCTCTGCTGTTACCTTCGGATGCAGCTTAATCGCAACGCTTGTTGTGCCGACTGCCTTGATCGGATCTTTCATCTGGATCTTCTTCTTATCGATATCATATCCAAGCTGTGCTTTTGCAGCTTCTGCAATTTCTTTGCTGGAAACAGAACCGAATACTTTTCCGCCTTCGCCTACTTTTACAGAAACTTTTACCTGTGCCTTTGCCAGTTCTTCTGCAAATGCTCTTGCATCTGCCAGCTGTTCTTTTGCAACTTTTTCATCGTGTGCTTTTTTCAGTTTCAGGTCATTGATGTTCTTTGCACTTGCTTCCAGTGCAAGTTTTTTCGGGAACAGCATATTTCTTGCATATCCATCGCTTACATTTACCATTTCACCTTTTTTTCCAAGTGCTTTTACATCTTCTACAAGAATAACTTTCATTTAAATCGCTCCTTCTTCTATCATCGTTCTTATCGTACTTTTCAGCTTATCTTTTGCTTCTTCAAGTGTCACTCCGTCCAGCTGTGCCCCGGCAATATTCAGATGACCGCCTCCGCCGAGACGCTCCATAATGATCTGCACATTGACCTCATCGATGGCTCGTGCACTGATATAAATACGCTCTTTGTATTCTGTCAATACAAAAGAAGCCTTAATACCGACAATGTTCAGCAGTTCATTTGCGGCCTGAGCACCGACTACAGTCGGGCTTTCCAGATCCTCACTCGGACAGCAGCTGATCGCATAATACTGCTCAAATACTTCTGCGTGGCGAACCGCTTCTGCTCTCGCCTTATAGGAACTCATGTCATTCCGGAACATCTTGCGGACACGCGTCACATCTGCTCCACATCTGCGTAAGAATGCTGCCGCTTCAAAGGTGCGGACCCCTGTTTTCGCCATAAAATTGTTGGTATCAATAATAATACCTGCATAAATACAGTCTGCTTCTTTTCCTTTCAGACGGATATCATCTGCAAAGTACTGCAAAATCTCTGCAATCATCTCACATGCGGATGATGCATACGGCTCGATATAGGACAGAACCGCATTTTTGATCACTTCGCTGCTCTGGCGGTGATGGTCAAGCACAACGATCGTCCTGGTCTGATTCAGGATCTCGGAACACTCTGTCATGCTTGGACGGTTCGTGTCAACAACCACCACAACGGTGTCGTGATCCACGATCTTTCTCGCCTGCTCATGTGTCACAAACATATCTTCCGGATATTCTTTGTCATTTAGGAACAGATTCACCCACTGACGGATCGATCCATTGATATCTCCGAGCACAATATGGGCTTTTTTGTCAAGAATCCTTGCCGCACGCCATACGCCGACGGCTGCTCCGAAAGAATCGATATCCGTGATCTTGTGTCCCATGATGACCACATCTTCGTGGCTTCCGATAAATTCGCGAAGTGCATGTGCCTTTACTCTTGCTTTTACACGCGTGCTCTTTTCCATCTGCTGGGACTTGCCGCCGTAGTAAGAAATTTTATCGTTATCTTTTACGACTGCCTGATCACCGCCGCGTCCAAGAGCAAGCTCAATGGCAATTCTTGAAAACTCATAATTCTGTGCATAAGTACTGCCGTTCACTCCGATACCGATACTTAAAGTGACCTTCATTTCGTTTCCGATGTTGACCGTCTTTACCTCTTCCAGAAGGGAAAAACGGTTTGCTTCCAGTTCTTCCAGTGACTTATATTTCAGAACTACAAAATACTTGTCCTTCTCAAGTTTTTTTGTGATACCGTCCAGATTCGCCACATATTTGCTGATCTTACGGTCGATCAAGGCAAGCAGAAGGGAACGTCTTACCTCCTCCACGCTCTCAAGCACTTCATCGTAATTGTCCAGGTAGATCAGTCCGGCAACCATTTTCTGTTCCTGATTCTGACGGATGTAATAATTCAGCTCCGTATTGTCAAACAGATACAGTGCGATCAGATAATTCCCTTCCTGCGGAATATCCACAATCGATACTTCCTCGTTGAGATCTCCCATTGAAAGTTTCTGCAGATGTGCCTGATAATCGTTTTCATTATAAAAAATCTGCACATCTGTTTCTTCCTTTTTGCACGGAAGTGCAGACGCATCAATCTCCGGAAACAGGTTTGAAATATTTTTCCGATACCTGGAATCCTTTCCTGTCACATCACAGAATGCATCATTCATCCAGAGTACTCTTCCATCCGTATCGAGTACTGCATACGGAATGGAAAAATTTTTCAGCATCCCTTTCTGGATCTGGGAATACTGGGATGCAAACGCAATCATCTCACGGAGAACAAACGGACGGTAACGCAGCATCAGAACAGACATCAGAACCCAATAAGCGGCAGTAAAACAAAATACCAGAAATCCTGCTTTCACATCGATCGCAAAAACCAGGATATCCAGCATCACAAGTAAGACCGCCACGACTGCCGGCCACTGCATATAGGATTTTAATTTTCCGCTGTGCCTTACCTTCTTTTTCTTATTCATTGCATCTTCTCCAAACCCTCAGTTACTATCAAAGCCTATCATACCATTTTTTCCGGAAATAGAAAAGGTTTTTTTACGCTTCCAGCCATTCCCTGACCACCTCTCTGATAACAAGCAGCATCAGCGGACCAAGCAAAACTCCCGTCGGTCCGAAGATGCAGATCCCCACATATACTACAACTGCGATAACAATGGGATATACGCCCAGCTTTTCCCCTAAAAGCCGTGGCTCCAGGAAATCCCGCGTGCTGTTGGTAATGAGAAAGAAAGTCAGATAAGCTGCGGCATGAAAGAAGTCCCCGCGAAACAGTTCCAGTGCCGCCCACGGAAGCAGGATCGTCCCTGTCCCGATAAACGGAAGTGCATCCAGAAAACCAATCAGGATCCCGACCAGCAGGGCATAGGAATTCTGCAAAACCCACAGACCTGCCACGCACTCTGCCATCACTGCCGCCATGATCAGAAGCTGTGCCCGAAGCCACAGACCCGCCATCTGCCACAGACGTTCCCCAATCCGCACCAGATGACGAAACGTGCTGTATTTCTGCAATTTCTGACAGATTTCATCATAATCTTTGATGATCAGCAGGACAGCCACAAAAATCACAAAGAGCACACTGAACCATTCTGCGGCAACGACTGCATACCGCACGGAATATCGAAAAACCTGCGTGATATTGACTGCCTGTATTTTTTCCGACATTTTTTCAATGTTCTGGTAGACGATCTCTCTGATCGCCTCACTTTTCACCCCGAATTTCTGATTGAGCAGCACACAGCATCCGTCGATCATCGTTTCCATCTTTGCCTCGTACTGATCAATATGCAGAAAAATGCTGCGGATCTGTGCAAACAGCCGCACACCGAGGAACCACATGCATACGCCTGTTATTCCAAGGACCAGGCTCATCATGCAGAACAAAAGACTCCCTTTTCCTACTTTCCGAAAACACGGATATTTTTGCAGACGGATGGCAGCCGGATTTAAAATCCTTACAATCAAAAAAGCCACCAGAAATGGGGCCACATAGACGAATATATATTTAAAAATGATATATACCGCCATTATGATTCCCACAATTCCGATTGCTTTTCTGATTTTTGTATTCATCTTCGCCGCACCTTCCTTATCCGCTTTTATCGGATTTAGTATGTACGACATAATCTTTTTCATTCTGTTATCCTGTTTTTACCGAATATTGCTATTCTTTGCGGAATTTTTCAAACGCTCCTCCTTCCGGAAGAACGGTGAAATCCATCTGTTTTCCGGTTTTCGGATGCTGGAAACTTAAGCTGTAAGCACAGAGTGCCGGAGTTTCTTTTTCGCGTGTTCCTGTCGTTTTTGCGGATTTTTCGTCGTATTTTTTATCACCCGCAATCGGCATGCCCGCTCCGGAAAGCTGTACACGGATCTGATGATGCCGACCGGTCAGAAGTTCGATATCTACCAGGCTGAGATCCTCTGTTTCTTCCAGGATCGCATAACGCAGTTTGCTTTCTTTTGCACCTTTCGTTCCCTTTGGCACAATATAAGAAGTGTTTGTCCTGCGGTCTCTCTGAAGATAATCCGTCAGTTCCTGATATTCTGCTGCTGTTTCTGTTTCTTTGTATACATCGGCATTTCTACGCACAACTGCACAATATCGTTTCACGACCTGACCGCTGCCCTTCCGGTCTGCAATCTGACTGCTTAAATTCGCTGCTGCCTGTTTTGTCTTGGCAAATACGATCACGCCCTGGACCGGCTGATCTAAGCGATGCACAACTCCAAGATATGGCTCTCCCGGTTTCCCGGACTCTTCCAGAAGATACAGTTTCAGAATGCTGACCATATCTTTGACTCTGGCATTTGCACTCTGAACCGGAACTCCTGCCGGTTTGCGACATACGAGAATATAGGGATCCTCATACAGAATCCCGATATTCCCTACCATTTTGATACATTGTTTCTGATTGCTGTTTTCCTTTTTCGTTTCTCCACACATAATTCTGTCTGCCTCAGTCAGATTACAGATATTTTTTCAGTGCATCCACCTTGTCCAGTTTTTCCCATGGCAGATCCAGGTCGTTGCGTCCAAAGTGTCCGTAAGCTGCTGTCTGTTTGTAGATCGGTCTTCTCAGATCCAGCATTTTGATAATGCCGGCCGGTCTTAAATCAAAATTCTCACGAACGATTTCTGTGATCTTTTCGTCAGAAAGTTTGCCTGTTCCGAAGGTATCTACCATAACAGAAGTCGGCTGTGCCACACCGATCGCATAAGAGAGCTGGATCTCGCATTTGTCTGCCAGTCCTGCTGCTACGATATTCTTTGCTGCGTAACGTGCTGCATAAGCTGCAGAACGGTCTACTTTTGTGCAGTCTTTTCCGGAGAATGCTCCGCCGCCGTGACGTGCATATCCGCCGTAGGTGTCTACGATAATCTTACGTCCGGTCAGTCCGCTGTCTCCGTGAGGTCCGCCGATCACGAAACGTCCGGTCGGATTTACAAAGAATTTGGTGTTCTCATCTACCAGTTCCTGTGGCAGGATCGCATCAAATACATGTTTTTTGATGTCTTCGTGGATCTGTTCCTGTGTTACGTCCGGATCATGCTGCGTAGACAGAACAACTGCATCCAGTCTTGCCGGTTTTCCGTTTTCATCATATTCTACGGTAACCTGTGTTTTTCCGTCCGGTCTTAAGTAAGGCAGTGTTCCATCTTTGCGGATCTTGGTCAGCTGGCGTGCCAGTTTGTGTGCCAGTGCGATCGGATAAGGCATGTATTCTTCGGTTTCGTTTGTTGCAAAACCGAACATCATACCCTGGTCACCTGCACCGATTGCCTCAATCTGATCATCGGTCATCTTGTGTTCTTTTGCTTCCAGTGCTTTGTCTACGCCCATAGCGATATCGCCGGACTGCTCATCGATTGCTGTGATCACACCGCAGGTATCAGCATCAAAGCCATATTTTCCTCTGGTGTATCCGATCTCACGGATCGTATCTCTTACGATTTTCTGGATATCAACGTATGCTTTTGTGGTGATCTCACCCATAACCAGTACCAAACCGGTTGTTGTTGCTGTCTCGCATGCTACACGGCTCATCGGATCCTGCTCAAGCAGTGCGTCCAGAATCGCATCAGAAATCGCGTCGCACATTTTGTCCGGATGTCCTTCTGTTACAGACTCGGATGTAAATAATAATTTCTCCATTTGTCTCTCCTTTTTTAATAAATGAATGTATGATGCCTTTGAACTGTATAGAATTTTTACAATTCTGACATCGGTAATTTTATAGTTTCTGATAATATGAAACTACATGGTTTCTTTTTATAATCCCACAGAATGCTTTTCTGTGGAACGAAAAAAGGTCCACAAAAAGCGGACCTCTTATTCCAATGATAAGTTCAATCCTCTTATTGTTCGAATACTCGCTCAGGTTGGCACCTTCCTTTAAGGGGTTGCCGTGACTTCACAGATCCTATGTATCTCCATCACTCTGAATAAGAGAAGCTATTTAATTTTCAACCAACTCTCAGTTTGAATTTCTGAATTTCCTTTTCGGTGCTAACTCGTTCAATCTCAGCACCAAGGCTGCGGAGCTTGTCTTCAAAACACTCATATCCACGCTGAATATAGACAATATCATCGACAACGGTGACACCTTCTGCTGCCAGTCCGGCGATCACCAGTGCTGCTCCGGCTCTCAGATCCGGTGCACTGACTCTTGCTCCTGTAAACCCATCGGTTCCGTAGATAATAGCAGAATTGCCTTCTACTTTAATCGTCGCACCCATTCTGGTAAGCTCGTCCACATATTTGAAACGATTCTCAAAAATGCTCTCTGTCACGATACTGGTACCGTGTGCCAGAGCCAGGGCAACTACGATCTGCGGCTGCATGTCGGTCGGATACCCCGGATACGGCAGTGTCTTGACGTTTGTGCTATTTAAACGTTTGGATGCTACCACACGCACAGCATCGTCAAATTCTTCTACCTCACAGCCGATCTCGACAAGCTTTGCTGTCGTTGCTTCCAGATGTTTCGGGATGACATTTTTAACCATGACATCGCCTCTGGTCGCTGCTGCTGCAAACATAAAGGTTCCGGCTTCGATCTGGTCAGGAATAATGGAATACTCTGCCCTGTGAAGCTTCTGAACACCGCGGATACGGATCACATCGGTACCGGCACCTTTGATATTGGCACCCATGCTGTTCAGGAAGTTCGCCACATCGACAACGTGCGGCTCACGTGCTGAATTCTCGATGATCGTGTATCCCTCTGCCATAGATGCTGCCATCATGATGTTGATCGTCGCACCTACGGAAACCATATCTAAATAAATATGTGTTCCTTTCAGCTTTTCTGCCTCTGCAACGATGGAACCGTTTCGGATACTCGTTGTCGCTCCCAGTGCTTTGAATCCTTTCAGATGCAGGTCGATCGGTCTGCTGCCGATGTTGCATCCGCCCGGAAGCGGTACTTCTGCTCTTTTATATTTTCCAAGAAGTGCTCCCAACAGATAGTAGGAAGCTCTGATTTTCTTAATAAACTCGTAATCTACACTTACCTGACCGATCATAGAACCATTGATAGCCACTTTATGACGGCTGATCCTGTCAACTCTGGCTCCGATCACACTGATCGCCTCGAGCAGGACATTGATATCCTGGACATCCGGAAGATTATCGATTACCACGGTCTCATCTGTCATAATCGCCGCTGCCAAAATACCAAGTGCCGCATTTTTCGCTCCGCCGATTTCAACTTCGCCCACCAGGGGATTGCCGCCTTTAATTACATACTGTTCCATAGACACCTCTATTATTAAAATATACTCTCTATCTCTGATGCATCCGTTACCGCTCTGCATCATTATCATCATTTTTCAAATTGCTTTTTTTACTTTTTAACGAAATTCTGTAAACGTCCGGAAATGACGTAAACACCTGCGAATATGTGCCGAGGACAAAAAGCGATTCCCCTAACATCATAATTTTTATTATACCACAAACTTGGTGTTTGTAAACAAAAATTAAGATTTCAGTAAAAAGCAACGAAGATACATTTCAGGAACCGTGGATTTTAGCTATATTCTCCGTAACATTCTTGTAACAACCGCTATTTTCTGCTCCGATATCGCAAAACCACCTGTTCCATCGTCTCTTCCACGCTCATGTTCGTTTCATCGACGGTGATATCAGCATATTTTTCATAAAGTGGAATGCGTTCTTCATAAAGGCTCTGCAAGGTCTGGCCTTCCTGAAGTGCGACACCTCTGCACCGCAGGTCACCGAGTCGCTCCTCCAGCTCCTCGCAGGTCAGTTTCAGATAAACGACCGTTCCGATCTCTTTTAAATGCTGCATCGCAGAATCTCTGTATACAACACTTCCGCCGGTTGCGATCACGCATCTTTCTGCCTCAATGGAAGCATTGACGCGTGCTTCAATATCAAGAAATCCTTCCGTACCAAATTCTTCGATCAGTTCCGGAAGCCTCTTTCCTTCCTGACTCTGGATCTCCAGGTCGGAATCAATAAAACGATATCCCAGTACTTTTGCAAGCACAACACCAACGGTGCTTTTTCCTGAACCCGGCATGCCGATCAGGATGACATTTTTTGAACTCTTCATTTCTTACCACCTGCCTGTTTTTTCATAACTGTATCACAGCAGATATGGTTTGTAAAGATTGCTTCTTAATGGCACATATTTTTTCCCTTCTGCACGTACACTGTAAAAAACAGTTCAGGTATCTGCCTATGTCCTCCTTTCTTTCCAGACTTCGCAGGCACAAACTTCTGCTTGCTTTTCTTCCTGCTCTTATCTTTCTCTTTTGTTCTGTTTTTTATTATGAAATCAATCATTCTTTTGTCGCTTTCTGTGATACGGTCTTTCGAAATGAAATTACAGAAAATACTTTAAATCTGCACTATACACTGGAAAACCCGGAAATTTTAAATCTTTCTGATCCGGATGTTTCGTTTGGTTCCATGAACCCGGAAGTTCTCGCAGATTCTTTTTCACAGCAGAATATTTATCTGGAAAAACTTTTCAAGTTTCCCAAAGACTGGCTTTCCACAAAAAACCGTCTCACTTATGATATTTTAACAAGTGCTTTTTCGTTACAGGCAGAGGGTGAAAAATACCTGCTTTACGATGAGCCGCTCGGTCCGTCTCTCGGCACACAGGCACAGCTGCCGGTTCTGCTTGCAGAATACAGTTTTCATAATAAAAAAGATATTGAAACGTATCTGGCTCTTCTTTCCGGGCTTCCGGAATACTATGACAGCATTCTGCAGTTTGAACGTGCCAAATCAGCTGCCGGACTTTTCATGGATGCTTCTGTCGCTCAGGGCGTGATCGACCAGTGCGATGCTTTTCTTAAGACCGGCGATCAGAATATTCTGTTTACCACTTTTAACAGCCGCATCGCCTCTCTTAATTTTTTAAATGAAACCGAAAAAGAGAAATACTGCTCTTTGAATCGGAAAGCCCTTGCCTCCTATGTTATCCCGACTTACCGGAAACTTTCCAAAGGGATTTCTGCGTTAAAAGACAGCAGCAAAAACGCTCTCGGTCTTTGTTATCTTCCGGATGGCAAAAATTATTATGCTTATCTTGTCAAAGACACGACCGGCTGTTATGACAGAGTGGAAACGATTTTTAAAAGAATCCAGTCACAGCTCGTAAAAGATATCCACACGCTGCGTCAGATCGCACAGAAAAATCCACAATTATTTTCCGATTCCGGGGATGAAACGCTGAAAACGGTGAATGATCAGATTTCTTCTGATCCAAAGGAGATTCTGAATGATCTGAAACGGAAAATGGCAGAGGATTTTCCGGAAATCGCGGACGTGACATACGAAGTCAAATACGTTGAAAAAGCTCTGGAAGATTATTTAAGCCCGGCTTTTTATCTGACCGCACCGCTCGACAACCGCAACCAGAATGTCATCTACATAAATCCGAAAATCGGTTACCGTGGACTGGATCTCTATTCGACACTTGCACACGAAGGTTATCCGGGCCATCTGTACCAGACGATTTTCTCGAACGACTCCGGTATCCGCCCTGTCCGCAGTCTGACAAATTTCGGTGGTTATGTGGAAGGCTGGGCAACTTACGTGGAAATGCAGTCATTTTCTTACGGATGTTCTGATAATATCATTGCCAAAATCTATCGCCTGAACCGTTCTTTAAACCTCGGCATCTCTTCTTTTCTTGATATTCTGATCCATTATTATGGATATGACCGCTCGCAGACGGCAAAGGTTCTTTCGCAGTTTGGCTTAAATGGAGAAGGGACTGCCGATGCCTTTTTCAACACCATTTTGGAGGCTCCTGCAAACTATCTGAAATACTATGTTGGCTATCTTTGTTTTGAAGATTTAAAACAGGCAGCCCTGAAAAAAGAAGGTGCTTCTTTTTCTTTGAAAAATTTCCATAAAAAAATACTGGAAACAGGTCCGTGCCCATTTCCAGTATTGTATAAATACGTTCTGCAAAAATCATAATAAATTTTGCGGTTATTTCCATGATGCCAGGGTCTAAAGGTCAAAATGTCGTTCTTGCTTGCAAGATAAGACATTTGAACTTGAGACCCGCTAAACATGAGGAAGTAGCTATTTACGCAGTAAATACGCGGATTCCGAATGTTTATAGAATTGCGGGAGTTACTTTGTAACGGAGCAATTCGTAGGCATCAATCAGGGTCTAAAGGTCAAAATGTCGTTTACTGCTGATACTGCTCAAAAAAGCCGATCAGATTGGTGAGTGCCTGTGCCAGCACTTCTTCTTCCTGTTCACTCATATTTGCAATCGTCGCCTTGATCATTTTGTCGTGAAAGAGGCGATGATGCTCATATGCTCTCCGGCCTTTTTCGGTAAGAGAAATCAGCACGACCCTTCGGTCTTTTTCGCTGCGTGTACGATTTACATAACCTTTTTTTACAAGATTGTTAACCGCAATCGTCAGCGTTCCGACCGTAACAGAAAGTTTTTTGGCTACGAAAGACATATTTCGCGGTTCATCAATGCCGATTGCCTCGATGATATGCATATCGTTATTGGAGATCTCGCTGAATTCCCCCGTCCGGATCGCTTTTTCTTCCAGTGTCATAATATCATGGAACAATCGAACCAGAACATTATTTAACGTGTCGTATGTCGTACTCACAGCTTTCCTCCTTCTGCTTTTCAGGCTTTGTCTCTGTCAACTAATTCCCGGTAGACATCTCTTTTTCCGACTCCGCGGTCTTTTGCTACCTGTTTCATCGCTTCTTTTTTATCCATGCCCTGATCCAGGTATTTCTGCATATGTTCTTCGATGTCCATCTCTTTCCAGGCTGCCTGACTCTCCTCTTTCATCTGCTGCCGGCTTCTGCCCTCGAGCACCAGTACACATTCGCCTCGCGGTGCTTCCGCTTCATAGTACGCCACTGCCTCTGAAAGTGTCGTGGTGAATGCTGTCTCATGCTTTTTCGTCAGTTCCCGCAGAACCGTCATTCTGCGGTCGCCAAGTGTTTCCAGAAGTTCTTTTAAGGTACGCACCAGCCTGTGCGGTGCTTCGTAAATGATGATCGTCCTGGTCTCGTCTTTTAATTCTTCCAGAACTTCCTGTTTTTCTTTTTTATCCGATGGAAGAAATGCCTCAAAACAGAAACGTCTGGTGGATAATCCGGAAAGTGTCAGTGCCGTCACGCAGGCACAGGCTCCCGGAAGGGAAGTCACCTCAACACCGTTTTCATAGCACAGACGCACCAGATCTTCACCTGGATCGGAAATGCCCGGCGTACCGGCATCGGTGATCAGGGCGATGTCTTTCCCTTTTTTCATTTCTTCTATTAAAACATAGGCTTTTTCGATTTTATTGTATTCGTGATAACTCGTCAGCGGAGTATGGATATCAAAATGATTTAAAAGCCGGATGCTGTTTCTGGTATCCTCCGCCGCGATCAGATCGACCTCCTGAAGCACTCGCAGAACACGCATCGTAATGTCTTCCAGATTTCCGATCGGAGTTGCACACAGATACAGTTTTCCCTGATTTTCGCTCATATATTTCTCACCTTTCCGAATGCTCTTTGACCCTGGCATCATTATATCCGTAAATATCATAAATCTGCTTTGTATACACGCCCGGTTTCTCATACACGATCAGCGGCGGCTCACAGGTGATCCTTGATTTTGCACCTTTCATGGCTTCGATCAGGACCATGTTCGGTTCTTTATCGATATACGGATGCACCATCTGCATTCTCTTTGGCTCAAGTCCGTACTTCACAAGCAGATAAAAAATCTCCGCCAGCCGGAACGGTCGATGTACCAGATAAAACTTTCCGCTGTTTTTCAGAAGTTTTGCTGTCTGGACGATGATGTCCTCCAGCGTGCAGTAGACTTCATGCCTTGCGATCATTTTTGCATTATCCGGATTGACCAGACCGTGATGCTCGATCATATACGGCGGATTACTTGTGACTACATGAAAAGAAGCCGAAGCAAACAATGTCCCGGCCTCCTTGATATCGCCTTCTACAATAGAGATTCGCTCTTCCAGATGATTATACCGAATGCTTCGCATCGCCATATCCGCACTCTCATGCTGTATCTCAAGACCGGTAAAATGTCCGGCTTTTGTCTTTGCCGCCATCAGGATCGGGATAACTCCAGTCCCGGTACCAATATCCAGAACGTTATCTCCCGGCTTTGCCTTTGCGAATCCGGAAAGCAAAACCGCATCCATTCCAAAACAGAATTTTTTCGGATTCTGGATGATATGGTACCCGCTTCTCTGCAGATCATCCAGTCTCTCATCCGGATACAGTTTAATTGTCATTTAGTTTTGATTTTCCTTCCTTTTTCTCCATTGCTTCGAGTTTCTTCAGCTCTTGTTCTTCCTGTTTCCCTGCCCCGCCGTTTTTCTCTTTTCTTCTGCGAGGTTTGAACTTGAGCTGTTTGACATCGTATTCACGGATCTCTTTTTCGTCCCCGACTTCCACAACCACTTTTACGGTCTGACGAAGCACGTTGACACTGTGTACTTCTCCTTTTAAACCGTCCTCAGTCGTCACCGTATCATTGACCGCCGGCAGACGGCTGTTCAGATACTCGTAAGTCTCCTCTTCATTTTTCAGGCAGCACATCAGTCTTCCGCAGACACCGGAGATCTTGGTCGGATTCAGTGAAAGATTCTGCTCTTTTGCCATCTTGATTGAAACCGGTGCGAACTCAGATAAGAATGTATGGCAGCAAAGCGGTCTTCCGCAGATGCCGATACCTCCAAGCAGTTTTGTCTCATCCCGCACACCGATCTGACGAAGCTCGATACGTGTCTTAAATACGGATGCCAGATCTTTTACCAGATCACGGAAATCGATTCTGCCGTCCGCCGTGAAATAAAACAGGACTTTGTTGTTATCAAACGTATATTCTGCATCGATCAGCTTCATATCCAGCTTATGTTTGCGGATCTTCTCGGCACAGATACGCATAGCATCCTTTTCCTTTGCCAAATTGCGTTCTACTCTTGCATCGTCATCCGGTGTTGCGATACGCATAACGGCTTTCAGCGGCTGAACTACTTCGTCATCCGGAATCTCCTTTGGATTGGCTACGACGCTGCCGTATTCGATTCCTCTTGCTGTCTCAACGATCACATGGTCTCCCTTTTTGATCGGCAGTTTTTTCGGATCAAAGTAATAAATCTTCCCGGCCGTGCGAAAACGGACACCAACAATTTTTATCATTATACCAAATTCTCCTTTATAAGAAGAAACAGCAGTTCCATGGTCAGATCAAAATTAACGTTTGCATTCAGACGCGTTTTCGCTGTCTGGAGTCCCCGCAGAATATTTTCGATACCTTCGTAGGAACTTTTATTGATCTGATCGGTGATCACATTCAGCTCATCTTTAAAAATGAGCCCATTGCTGTCTCTTGTCGCTTTAAAATACAGGATGTCACGATACCACACCGCCAGAAAATCCAGATAATCCTGAATATCAATCTTAAATTCGGATACGGATTTCACCGTTGCGATAATATCGTTGATCTCCATCTTAGATACATTTTTCAGCAGATGAAGTGCTGAATTTTTGATTTCATTAAAGCTGTCCGATGTTGCCAGCTGTACGGCTTTTCCGATATTGCCCTGTGCAAATGCCACGCAGACATCCGCCTCATAATCCGGCACCTGTACATGCTCCATCAGATACTGCTTGACTTTATCGTCTGCGACCGGTTTCAAAGAAAGCATAACGCATCTTGATAAGATGGTCGGCAGAAGTGCTGATGCATTGTTTGCAAGCAGCAGAATCACTGCATATGCAGGTGGCTCCTCGATTGTCTTCAGAAGTGCATTCTGTGCAGCCGCTGTCATTTTCTCCGCATCCGGCACAATATAAATTTTATATTTTCCACTGTATGGCTTGATCAATACATCGTTCACAATCTGTGTTCTCACATCATCCACGCTGATGCTGTTTGGCTTTTCGTGCATCAGATGTATGATGTCAGGATGGTTGCCGCTCTGTGCCTGTACACAAGAATGGCAGCTGCCACAAGGCTCTGTGCCTCCCTTTTCACACTGCAGTGTTTCCGCAAAAACATCTGCCAGCAGCTTTTTGCCGCATCCCTTTTCTCCACTCAATATATACGCATGGGACACCTTCCCAAGTTTCATCGCACTTTTCAGATGCGTAACAATCTGCTCATGTCCTACGATTTCCTCAAATCCAGGCATATGCTCACCCCTCTCTGATTTTATCATTCGTATACCCAATGATTTTCTATTATATCATAAATAAGCGGCTTTACCTAGAGTTTTTTCTTTACGATACATTTCTTTTTGAAAAAAGATACCTGTAAACGACTGACCAGTTTTATTATGTAAGATTATATCCTGATGAGAATTTACAGATATGGATAGATGCAGAAGATTCACTAGAAATCAAAAAAAGCAGCGTGAATACCTGCTTTTAATGTGGAAAGTTGAGATCGTCATTCTAAAACCCGTATTCCATAAAGAAAATTGCTATTTTATCTAATTTTCCTTCATTATATTCTGCAAAATCCAAATAATATTTTGGAATACTTACCGCTTGCATTTCTTTTTTATATAGCCATTGTCTTGTTTTGGCTTCCGGAGCAAAAATAACTGCTTGATTTTCACTGGAAAAAATCTCATTATAAGTACATGCTGAACGGTCCAAAACACACTTCCAATCCATATTCTTATCCTGAAAATATCGATTTAGTTGATTCAAAAATTTCTTTGCTTTTTGCATATAAATGACATTCACAATTGGATTATAATGTTCTCCCTCTATTACAGGAATTTCCCATACTAAACAACACGTTTTCATTTATAGATCCCTCCTTGCCAGATTTTATGTTTTCATTATTTACTCTGAAAAATAAATTCTGTAATCTTCTCAACACACTTCTGCAGTTCTTCATTCTGAAAACGCTTTTTTATTCCTGCCTTCTCCAGGTTTTCTTCCGAAAAATCAGCACTGTCTGCCAGAAAACGCCGACACATCTCATCATAATTCGGCTTTATCTGACTGCGTTCCCGATCCAAGGCCCTTGCCAGACGCATCCCGTCCTCAACCTCGACATAAATCGGCACAATTCGTTCTGCCCCATAATAATCCCGCAGTTTTTCATAGGAAACCAATGTTCCGATTGCCAGATAATCTTTTGTATCCAGATCTGTCTGCTCATCGTCTACCGTAAAATATTTCCAGACTCCGCCAACGACCTGATATGCCCGCAGCTCAATCACCTTCCCGGCATCCTGAAGCTCCGAAAGCCTTTTTTCATCCACAAAATGATACTGCACACCATCCGTCTCATTCGCTCTTGCCGGCCTTGTCGTATACAGTACGATCTGGTGCAGATTTAATTCCTTTTTTTTCAATATTTCCTTAAAAATCGTGTCTTTTCCCGATGAACTTTTGCCCATCATATAAAATATTTTTCCCATGTTTTTCCTTACTTGTTTCCAAGAATACTTCTGATATTCTTGTTGCTCACCGCCCACAGGCGGAAATTATCTCACTTCTGATTTAAAAATGCCTTGAATGGGCACTATAATTCTATGAGAATTAATATACCTCTATTGTACTCTGTCTCATTCAAGGCATTCTTGCTTTACTTGCTGATTTACATTGTTTTTGAAATTTCTACAATCTCCCATTCTTCTTTTTGTAAAAAATATTTATCACCAGTATCTCACTTATTTTTTTTCCAAACTCACATCTTCCGGCAACTCCGTAAGTCTCCTGGCTTCTTTCTCACCGAAACCTTCCCTGCACAAATTTTTATATACCAGCATTTTCCCTTTTATTTCTCCTTCCATTTTTCCTTCACTTCTTCCAATTTCTATTCCTTTTGCAATTCCCATTTTCTCCAGTCTTTCTGCTACATCACACATACTCCGGACTCCTTTCTTTTTCCTGAAAATTTCCTCATAGCGTCTGTCTCCCGTCATAACCTTTAAAAGCTTCAGCACTTCATCCACATGCCTGATCTCTGTTGGATCATCCGGGATATAATCTCTGTTTTTTCTTTTCTGTACAAAAAAATTCGCCACTACTTTAAAGTCACTGCGGAAGTGACTGATCTGCTCTTCTGTCAGCCATGCAACTTCAAAAACATGCATCTGGTAATCATTTACATACCTATCCAGACATTTAGGTATTTCCATCAGTTCTTTGATCTTTTTTCTGCTGTTCCAATGCCTGTCTGTCCCGAAATACAATACAATTGTCACCACCGGCAGCATTTTTCTTCTTTCCTGCTGTAACTGATTCCGATATGCCGACCCATCGTATCCAATGATGCGAAATGGCATATGCTTCTCCACTGTGCTCTGGTTCTCAATCCCACAGATTGCCAGTTCTACCTTTTCCTCTTTCCAATATTTTGCAATATCACGCTCCAGTTCATGAACCTTGTCATCTTCTGCCTTATACTGTGCATGAACGGTTGTATTTTCCAGATCTTCCGGTTTAATCTCCTGTTCCCCGCCAAATAGTAATCCATTTATGATATCTGCAAAAACATCATTATAATCTTCCAATACCTTTTCTGTAATATCTTTTTGTCCCATAGGCTTCGCTCCTTTTTCTGTATTTTTACCTGTATACGAAGCCATCTGTTTTGTATCTGAGCTGTATTTTTACATTTTCCGCAAATACCTTGAACTGTATCGAGATTTCCTCTCGTACAATCGTATTAGACCAAAAGATGCCATTACATAATTTTTCAGCCGCTTCGTGCAGGCTTTTGATTTGTGGATTTTCCTGCCGAATGGCATAGAATATCGAATAAGATTTGATGTATTGATTTTGTTTGTGTTTATTATACTTGCGTATGTGATGCGTGTCAACCTTTTTGTTTCTTTTTTGTTTTTTTGCAGATTTATATTCAAGGCATTCCTCGTTTTGCTTTACTGTTCCAAACTCATATCTTCCGGTAACTCCGTAAGTCTTCTGGCTTCTTTCTCATCAAAACCTTCTCTGCACAAATTCCTGTATACCAGTATTTTGCCTTCGATCTTGCCTTCTATTTTTTCCTCTGTCCTTCCTTCACTCCTGCCAATTTCGATTCCCTTGGCAATACCCATTTGCTCTAACCTTTCTGCCACATCACACATACTGTGCACCCCTTCCTTCTTTTTCCTGAAAATTTCCTCATAACGTCTATCTCCTGTCATGACCTGCAAAAGCTTCAGCACTTCATCCACATGCCTGATCTCTGTCGAATCATCCGGAATATAATCTCTGTTTTTTCTGTATTTTTTACCTGTTATACGAAGCCGCCTGTTTTGTATCTGAACTATATTTTCAGCCGCTTCGTGCAGGCTTTTGATTTTGGATTTTTCTGCCGAACGGCATAGAATATCGAATAAGATTTGATGTTTTGAATTTGTTTGTGCTTATTATACTTGGATATGTGATGCACATCAACTTTTTTGTTTCTTTTTGAGACGAGATTTGTCAAGGGTATTCTCTTCTCGAAAATACAATTTCAAAATCATTATATAAATGAGTCAGTCCTCTTCCGGGGCTGTCTCTTTTTTTTATAAAAACTTATACAATCTTAGTTTCGATTGCAGGACCCTTATCCCCACTTAATACTTTAAGCGGTATTATGGCCTTGCAAGAAAGAAATGAGGTGAACAATTATGAGCATTACAAATGCGGCGAGAAGATTTGAACAGAGATTTGACGCAAAAGCGGAGTGCTTTATTTGGCATCATCCGCTACTTGGCTTCATCTCCATCTTTGTTGGAATGCCCTTACTGGTTTTGGCGTGTGTCTGTATCAGTACGATCGTTATCGCCTTTCCTATGGCATGGCTTTTGGGTTGGTTGTAATCTTTATTTCATCTTTAAACGCACAAAAGATTACTAATGCCATTTTTAGAGGAAAGGTTTTATGATATTGGGGACAGCAAAAAAGGAGGATGAATATTATGCAAATGCTAATTGCACTCATAGGTGTATGTGCGGCAGCAATGCTGCTGTGGTATGTCTATATTTTAATGAAGGGAGATGATCAGGCATGAGCACCATGATTCAGTATGTTTTATACCTTGCCATTCTGGTTGTTTTGGCAATTCCGCTGGGCGTATACATAAAAAACGTCATGAGCGGCGAGAAAACTTTTTTGTCCAAGGTTCTGACACCGTGCGAAAACCTGATTTACAAGGTTATTCGTGTAGACAGAGAAGAACAGATGACATGGAAAAAATATGCGGTAAGTGTAATGATTTTTTCCGGTATCGGGCTTGTTTTTCTGTTCCTGCTTCAACTTCTGCAGGGAGTTCTTCCCGGAAACCCGCAGAATCTTTCCGGTGTGAAATGGGATTTGGCATTTAACACTTCTGCAAGTTTCATTACCAATACAAACTGGCAGGCATATTCCGGTGAATCCACATTGAGTTATCTCACTCAGGCTTTAGGTCTGACTGTTCAGAACTTTGTTTCCGCAGCTACAGGTATCGCCGTTCTATTTGCATTGATTCGTGGCTTTATCAAGGTGAAATCCTCCGGGTTGGGAAGCTTTTGGGTGGACTTGACCCGCATTGTGGTTCACATCCTACTCCCGCTGAATCTGGTCATTTCTCTGTTGCTGGTAGGCGGCGGCGTGATTCAGAACCTGAAAAGTGCAGAAACAGTATCCCTTGTAGAACCGATTGCCGTCAGTGCAGAAGGCGAAATTCTTGAGGATGCGGTAATTGACTTAGACACCGAAACCGTCACTGTAGATGGCGAAATCGTTTCGAATGCACAGATCGTCACCGAGCAGTTCGTACCGATGGGTCCTGCGGCCAGCCAGGTCGCAATCAAACAGACCGGCACCAACGGCGGCGGTTATATGGGCGTCAACTCCGCACATCCTTTGGAAAATTCCAATGCCTTTACCAATCTGATCGAAATGATTTCCATTCTACTGATTCCGGCGGCACTGTGTTTCACATTCGGTTCTGCGGTAAAGAACAAGAGGCAGGGTATTGCAATCTTTATGGCAATGTTTCTCTGTCTGGTTGTTGCCTTGAGCTGCATCGCCGTTACTGAACAGGTTGGAACATCCCAGCTTGCACAAAACGGCGCAGTCAATATGTCAATGGCAGAACAGGCGGGCGGCAATATGGAGGGCAAGGAGACTCGCTTCGGCATTGCTGCATCTTCTACTTGGGCAGCCTTCACCACAGCAGCTTCTAACGGCTCTGTAAATTCCATGCATGACAGCTACACGCCGCTGGGAGGCATGATAACAATGCTTTTGATGCAACTTGGCGAAGTTATTTTCGGTGGTGTGGGATGTGGCTTATATGGAATGCTTGCTTTCGCAATTCTGACCGTTTTTATTGCTGGCCTGATGGTAGGAAGAACACCAGAATTTTTAGGCAAGAAAATAGAACCATATGAAATGAAATGGTCTGTTCTGATATGTCTTGCAACCCCGATTGCAATTCTTGTTGGAAGTGGAATTGCAGCAGTATAGCCAGGTATTGAAAGCAGTTTGAATAATGTAGGAGCACATGGCTTTTCAGAACTGCTTTATACTTTTTCTTCCTGTGGTGGAAACAATGGTTCTGCCTTTGCTGGTTTTAATGGAAATACGATGTTCTTAAATCTATTATTGGGATTTGTGATGTTGTTTGCACGATTTTTGCCGATCATCGGGACACTGGCAATTTCTGGAAACCTTGCGGAGAAAAAGAAAATTGCAACAACTGCCGGTACACTTTCTACAACGAATACAATGTTTGTATTTCTGCTGATTTTTATTGTCCTGCTTGTGGGTGCATTGAGTTTCTTCCCAGTATTGGCATTAGGTCCCATTGCAGAATTTTTCCAGAGTATCGTTTAAGGAGGGATATTGTTATGACATCAAAGACGAAAAGCGCCTTCGCCGATAAGAAAATGATTGGCAGAGCGATAAAAGAATCGTTTATAAAATTAAATCCGAAAACGCAAGTGCAAAATCCGGTTATGCTGTTGGTATATTTATCTGCAATTCTAACAACTGTATTATGGATTGTTTCTTTATTTGGATTAAAAGATGCATCTAGCGGATATACATTCTCAATCGCAGTTATTCTGTGGTTTACTTGTGTTTTCGCAAATTTTGCAGAGGCAATTGCCGAGGGTAGAGGAAAAGCTCAGGCTGATGCGTTAAGAGCTTCTAAAAAAGATGTGGAAGCACATAAAATTCCATCTGCTGACAAAAAAGAGTTAATTACAAATGTATCTTCTGCTACTTTGAAAAAAGGAGATATTGTAATTGTAAAAGCAGGTGAGCAAATTCCTGGCGATGGAGAGGTAATTGAGGGAGCTGCTTCTGTAGATGAAAGTGCCATTACTGGCGAGTCTGCACCAGTTATTCGTGAAGCCGGTGGCGACAGAAGTGCCGTTACCGGAGGCACAACCGTCCTGTCCGATTGGATCGTTGTTCAGATTACGAGCGAAGCTGGAGCGAGCTTTCTTGATAAAATGATTGCAATGGTGGAAGGAGCCGCGAGGAAAAAGACCCCTAATGAAATCGCTTTGCAAATTTTTCTTGTAGCACTCTCCATTATTTTCATCCTTGTTACTATGTCTCTCTATGCATATTCTGCTTTTTCGGCAAAACAGGCAGGGATTGATAATCCAACATCTATTACAACATTGGTTGCTTTGTTAGTGTGTCTTGCACCTACTACTATTGGTGCATTGCTCTCTGCCATTGGTATCGCTGGTATGAGTAGGCTCAATCAGGCAAATGTACTTGCTATGAGTGGACGAGCGATTGAAGCTGCTGGCGATGTAGATATTCTGATGCTTGATAAAACAGGTACAATCACACTCGGTAATCGTCAGGCTCATGCGTTTATACCTGTAGACGGTGTAAGTGAAGAAGAACTTGCTGACGCAGCACAGTTATCATCTCTTGCCGATGAAACTCCAGAAGGAAGGAGTGTAGTGATTCTTGCAAAAGAAAAGTATAGAATTAGGGGGAGAGAATTAGCAGATAAGCATATGATTTTTGTCCCATTTACAGCAAAAACCAGAATGAGCGGTGTAGACTTTGATGGGAATGAAATTCGGAAGGGTGCAGCAGAATCTATGCAAGCTTATGTTACCCAGGCAGGCGGCGTCTACTCGGAGGAATGCGACCGCATTGTACAGGATATAGCAAAACAAGGCGGAACCCCTTTGGTTGTTGCAAAAAATCATAAAATCCTTGGAGTCATTCATCTGAAAGATATTATCAAGCAGGGCGTTCAGGAAAAATTTGCAGATCTTCGGAAAATGGGAATTAAGACCATTATGATTACAGGGGACAATCCGATGACTGCCGCTGCGATTGCAGCCGAGGCCGGAGTGGATGACTTTCTTGCTGAGGCAACACCTGAAGGAAAATTGTCTATGATTCGTGATTTTCAGGCAAAAGGTCATTTAGTTGCTATGACAGGCGACGGAACTAATGATGCCCCGGCTCTTGCACAGGCAGATGTGGCAGTTGCCATGAATACAGGAACACAGGCGGCAAAGGAAGCAGGTAACATGGTGGATTTGGACTCTTCACCCACAAAACTGATCGACATTGTTCGCATCGGCAAACAGCTTTTGATGACACGAGGCAGCCTGACTACCTTCTCCATTGCCAACGATGTGGCAAAATACTTTGCCATTATTCCGGCACTGTTTATGGGACTTTATCCGAGACTGTCTGCTCTGAATATTATGGGGCTACATTCCCCGCAAAGTGCTGTCCTCTCTGCGATTATTTATAATGCACTCATCATTATTGTGCTCATTCCGTTGGCGCTAAAAGGTGTGAAATATCGTGAAGTTGCTGCTGGAAAGCTGCTGTCACGGAACCTGCTGGTTTATGGTCTGGGCGGTCTGGCGGCTCCCTTTATCTTTGTGAAACTGATTGATGTTCTGCTGGTGTTCACCGGCCTGGTATAAGGAGGGGATATATCATGAAAACAATAAAAAGTGTATTACCAAAGGCAGGTATGATCTTTTTAATCTTTACTCTGCTGTGCGGCGTGATCTATACGGGTGTTGTCACAGGAATTGCTCAGCTTATTTTCTCGGATAATGCCAATGGAAGTATCATTGAAGTAGATGGGAAAAAATACGGCTGTGAGTTGCTGGGGCAGCAATATACGGATGAGTCCCATATGTGGGGGCGCATTATGAATATCGATGTTTCTACTTATACAGATGAAAACGGAAAGGCGCTGATGTATGCCGCCCCATCTAACATCTCTCCGGCAAGCGAGGAATATGCACAGCTCGTGGCAGAGCGGGTGGAAAAGCTCCGGGCTGCCGACCCGGATATGGATGAAACAGCTGTTCCGGTGGATCTTGTTACTTGTTCCGGCAGTGGGCTTGATCCCCATATTTCCCCGGCGGCAGCGGAGTATCAGGTAGCACGTATTGCAAAAGCGAATGATATGACCGATGATGAAGTACGCAAGATCATCCGAAAATGCACCGACGGTCGATTCCTTGGCATCTTTGGCGAAGAAACCGTTAATGTGTTGGAGGTCAATCTGATGCTGGATGGTATCCTGGATGAATAAATGAACATAGCAAAAATTGTGATGTCTTATGCAGGATTCTGACAAGGAAACGGCTGATTGAATTTCTGGCACAAGCTCGTGATAAAAAAGAATAAGTCCTGCATCTTTAGACGGTCTTAATACAGATACGCATTCTCTTTTACCTTCTTTACTCCCTTTGATTTATAATTAAGGGCACATAAAGGGGTATAAAGGAGGATTGCATTTGTGCAAATATCGGATGCAGAGCAAGGTGATTCTTTGTACCACAGCGGTTTTATTGATCGCTCCGGCAATGTACTTTTATTTTTTTGAGTTTGCTGATCTTACCCGAAAGGAACGGCTTTTATCTTCTCTTTTTCAAGCTGTAACACCACGAACAGCTGGTTTTAATACGGTGGAATTAACTGATTTGAGTGAGGCGGGACAATTTATCACCATTGCGCTGATGCTGATCGGCGGTAGTCCCGGGTCTACCGCAGGCGGTTTGAAAACAACAACCATTGCTGTTTTGCTTACTACTGCGATTTCTACCTTTCGGCGCAGAGAAAATGCCAACCTCTTTGGACGTCGCATTGATGATGATGTCGTAAAAAATGCAGCGACAATTTCGCTTATGTATATCACGCTATGTTGTACCGGTGGCCTTATCATCAGCGTTTCCGAAGGACTTCCCATGCTTACCTGCCTTTTTGAAACTGCCTCAGCTGTTGGCACAGTCGGCCTGTCCCTGGGAATTACGCCGGAACTGAATCTGCTCTCACGGAGTGTTTTGATTCTGCTGATGTTTTTTGGACGAGTCGGTGGCCTTACATTAATTTTTGCGGCCTTGTCCAGTGCACAAAAGAAAGTTTCAAAACTACCAAAGGAAAAAATAACAGTAGGATAAAGGAGACATTATGAAATCAATTCTTCTAATTGGTCTGGGGCGATTTGGAAAGCATATTGCCCTGCACTTAAATCATTTGGGCCATCAAGTGATGGCGGTAGATACTTCGGAGGAACGTGTAGAGGCTGTTCTGCCCCTTGTTACCAATGCACAGATTGGAGACAGTACGAATGCCGATTTCTTGGAATCTCTCGGTGTTCGCAACTATGATGTATGCATTGTGGCCATCGGCAACAACTTTCAAAGTTCATTGGAAACAACTTCTCTGCTCAGTGAATTAGGAGCGAGGTTTGTAGTTTCCAGAGCTGCAACTGATGTTCAGGAAAAATTTTTGCTGCGTAACGGTGCAAATGAAGTAGTCTACCCGGAAAAACAGCTCGCAAAGTGGACAGCAATCCGTTACAGTGCGGATCACATTCTCGATTACATAGAACTGGATGAAAATCATGCCATGTTTGAGATTCCCATTCCCAAAGATTGGGCGGACCATTCGATTGGAGAGCTTGATATTCGTAAAAAATTCATTATAATGCACGGATGGTGCTTCTTCGTTGCGCCCCAGTTGTGATGGAATATGCTGACTTGCCCATTGAGCCGATTACCCAGAATCAAATCACACAAATAGCACTATGGAGGGATTCCAAAAAATCACCTGTCGTCGATTTTTTCATTGGATGCCTGAACAAATTTGCCGTGGATCAGTCGCAGATGTAGGTTTTGACGTTGTGTGTTATAATATTGAAAAAGGGAATCGCTTTTACTTGAGTGACAGATAGGAGGGTTAAAATGGAACTGCCAAGACAAGATCCGGATCAGCTTCTTCGTGCGATCCGTAACGATGCATCCACTAAGAAAAGCGGAAAACTCAAAATCTTTTTCGGTTATGCCGCAGGTGTCGGAAAGACCTATGCCATGCTTCAAGCGGCTCATCAGGCTAAGGAGCGTGGCATCGATGTGGTTGCTGGATACATAGAACCCCATGCCCGACCCCAGACGATGGCACTTCTGGACGGCTTGGAGCAGCTTCCTGTGAAACAAGTTGCTTACGAAGGAATGACCCTTCGTGAATTTGATATTGATGCTGCGCTCAAGCGAAATCCCCAGCTCATACTGGTGGATGAGTTTGCCCATACCAACGCCGAAAGCAGTCGGCACACTAAGCGGTATCAGGATGTTCAGGAACTGCTAAATACTGGAATTGATGTCTATACGACTGTAAATGTCCAACATATCGAGAGTCTCAACGATACAGTAGCCTCTATCACCGGAATTCTTGTGCGGGAGCGCATTCCGGATTCCACCTTTGATCAAGCAGATCAGGTAGAACTGGTGGATATTGAGCCTGCGGAGTTGCTGGAACGACTGGCAAGTGGAAATGTGTACCGGGAAAATCAGGCGCAGCGGGCAACAGTTAATTTTTTCACGCTGGAAAATCTCACCGCATTGCGGGAAATCGCCCTCCGTCGGTGCGCCGACCGGGTGAACTTGCTGACGGAAAGCGCCAGAGTACAGAGCCGAGGCGATTACCATACAGACGAGCGCATTCTGGCATGTCTTTCCTCGTCGCCATCCAACGCAAAAATCATTCGGACTGCTGCAAGGATGGCAAGAGCCTTTCGGGGAACATTTACCGCTCTTTATGTGGAAACGCCAAATACAGCGGCGATGAGTGACGATGATAAAAAGCGTTTGCAGGACAATAAGCGTCTGGCCCAGCAACTTGGTGCTGTGATTGAGACAAGTTATGGCGATGACGTGCCTTATCAGATTGCGGAATTTGCCCGTCTTTCCGGCATCTCAAAAATCGTAATTGGACGAAGTACCATTGCACGAAAGAATATTTTCAGCAAGCCCACCTTGACGGAACGCCTGATTTCCAGCGTACCTAATCTGGATATTCATGTGATACCGGATGCCAGCACAGGAACCAGCTATCAGGAAAAAAAGAGAAAGGCGCAGGTAGATGCGATGCCCCTGCGTGATGTTCTGAAGAGTATAGTCGTATTGCTGGTAGCTACACTGATTGGCTGTGGCTTTGACGCTCTTGGGTTTACGGAGAGTAATATTATCGCAGTTTACATATTAGGCGTACTTGTGACCGCTGTAATCACAACCAACCGACTGTGTGGGATTCTGACTTCGGTTGTCAGTGTGCTGGTTTTCAATTTCTTTTTTACCACTCCGAGACTGACATTCCATTTTGACGATCCGAACTATATTGTTACCTTTACCATTATGTTTATAGTAACACTGCTTTCCGGATCTCTCGCTACCCGGCTGAAAGAAAATGCGAAACAATCTGCCCATACAGCTTACCGTACAAAAATTCTTTTTGAAACCAACCAGCTTCTGCAAAAAGAGCAGGATGAGAATGCGGTAATCACCGCTACGGCAGGGCAACTCATGAAGTTGCTGAAAAAAGATATCGTCGTCTACTTGTCTGATGGTAAAGAACTTGCCACCCCCAACGTTTTTCGTACTGTTAATAGCACTCAAGAGAATTTAATTTCTGAGAATGAGAAAGCAGTCGCCGATTGGGCCTTCCGAAATAACAAACACGCAGGAGCAGCGACTGATACATTATCCAGTGCAAAGTGTCTATACCTTGCGATTCGGGTTAACCAGAATGTATATGGAGTAGCTGGTATTGCTGTGAACGGTACTCCATTGGACTCTTTTGAAAATAGCGTGCTTCTTTCCATTCTTGGCGAGTGCGCATTGGCGCTGGAAAACATCAAAAATGCCAAGGAGAAGGAGGAAGCGGCTGTCCTGGCACAAAATGAACAACTTCGTACCAACCTGCTGCGGGCAATCTCCCATGATCTTCGGACGCCTTTGACAGCGATTTCCGGCAGTGCAGACAATTTGCTTGCAAATTATAAAAAAATGGACGATGCACTACGGGAGCAGACCTTTACTGATATTTATGACGATTCCATGTGGCTAATCAATCTGGTTGAAAATTTGTTAGCAGTCACACGAATTGAGGGCGGACAGGTCAATCTAACTCGGAGTATCGAACTCATGGATGAGGTCGTTTCTGAAGCGCTGAAGCACATCAACAGAAAAAGTAAAGAACACACCATTCGTGTGACCAGCGGTAAAGACTTTATCCTTGCCCACATTGACGCGAAGCTGATCGTTCAGGTGATTATCAATTTGGTTGACAACGCCATCAAATATACCCCTGTCGGTTCAGTAATTGAAATACACACCGATCAAAAAGAGCAATGGGTCACGGTTTCCGTTTCCGACAACGGCCCTGGGATTCCCGATGAGCAGAAACCCCGTATTTTCGATATGTTTTATAGTGGGGCCAATAAAGTGGTCGACAGCCGCAGAAGCCTTGGATTGGGGCTGTCCCTCTGTAAGTCCATTGTAACCGCCCACGGCGGCACGATTTCCGTATCAGACAATCAGCCAAATGGCACTGCTTTTAAATTTACATTACCTGCAGGGGAGGTAGAACTTCATGAATAAACCTTTGATATTAGTGGTTGAGGATGACCCATCTGTACGAAATCTCATTACGACCACTTTAAAAACAAATGATTATCGTTATGTGGTAGCACCTAATGGCTCGGCAGCCATTATGGAGGCCACATCGCACAATCCTGAAATCATCTTACTGGATTTGGGCTTGCCGGATATGGATGGCGTTCAAGTCATTCAAACGGTTCGCTCTTGGTCCAATGTTCCGATTATTGTAATCAGCGCCCGAAGCGAGGATAACGATAAAATCAAGGCACTGGATGCCGGAGCGGACGATTATTTGACAAAGCCTTTTTCGGTAGAAGAACTGCTGGCACGACTTCGGGTGACGCAGCGAAGACTCTCTCTGATGACGGCAGAGATGTTTACTGCCAGTTCTGTATTTGTGAATGGTAAGTTGAAAGTGGATTATGCCGGGGGATGCGCTTATCTGGATGAAAACGAACTTCACCTGACACCCATTGAGTATAAGCTGTTATGTTTGCTGTCCAAGAATGTCGGCAAGGTACTGACCCATACCTTTATCACACAAAATATCTGGGGCCGCAGTTGGGATAACGATGTGGCTTCGCTGCGGGTATTTATGGCAACATTGCGAAAAAAACTGGAGCCAACAGAGGAGTCTCCACAATATATTCAAACACATATTGGTGTGGGATACCGCATGATGAAAATAGAATAACGCTATGAGGCCGGCCAGTGTTCGCACATGGCCGGCCTCGCTAATTGTGTTATGACGATTTCTCTTGTCCGTAAAAAATGTTGCATCTAATCGTAGCTTAACGTTCAAAGTCGATTCGTTTTTTCTTTGATTTGGGGGGAGTGTGTTCGGACTGAATTTTCTGCTGTTGCGCTCGTTTCAGCTTTTGTACGGCCTGTTCGTCTGCATATTCGTGAAGCAACCCGGATGCCTTTCGTTTGCTGTCGAGCATAGCAAGCGGGCGGTACTTATCCCCGTAAGCACGCTGTAGCTGTTCGACGGCATTTAGCTCCTTTTCAGGAAGGATGGCCTGCCGTGCATCGTGCAACTCCACCGGGTCAAGATCCACGGCCTGCGCTTTCAGCTCGGCATATTCAGCCAGAACCTTATCTAATTCAGCAGCGTATTTTTGCTCCTGTGCCTCCAGCCTTTTCAGACCGGACTCCATGATGGCAATATCCTCGCGGAACGCCTCTGCACCTGCATCCTCCGCATACTCAAATTTTTGCAAAAGAAGCGCCTTTTCGGAACACAGTTCCTCTAAATCTTCCGTCAGCTCGGCAATGCGGACAGCCAACGTCTTGTGTCGTTTCACGCGATATACTGGCAATTCCTTTTCCGAGAAAAAAGAAAGCCGCCTTTGACGATATCAAGGACGGTTGATACAATAGTAATATGGTTAATATATAGATAGATTACGAATTGAGAGGAACAGCGTCATGAACAATCTGTTTGCGCAGTCCCGTTCCCATTGGGTGCGGTATGACCGCTATGAGATCAAGACCGGCAAGGACGGAAAACGCTATATCATGCCGAAAAAGGCGGCAAAGCCCGATGTTTATACCCCGCTGAAGGAGTCCCCCGAGATGGTGCTGGAGGCGCTGAATGTGGGGATGTTGATGATGAACCGCAGGTCGGAGGACGAGGTGGAAAAGGCAATTCTGGCCTTTGTGACCCATTACGGTCTGTTGGGGCTGATGACGGCTTTGCCTACCATGCCGTCCTTTATGGATTATGAAGCGGTTTATCTGCCGAAAAATCATTTTATCAAAGAGGAATCCATGGAAACAGAGGACTACCTTGCGCTGTTCTATCCCTTTGACAAATTGGATGTAGTGAAAAAGGGCGTAGAATCCAACTGGAATGTCTCCAGGGAGAGAACGATGATTGCCCTGACGATGACCTTCATGGAGGAACCAATGGCGAAGAATATGAGCTTCCAGCGGGAGTATGCCGAGCCGTATGACTGGGTAGCGCAGCAGTTCAAGGATTGGGCGTTCACGCTGACTACCTCTATTTTGTACTACAATGACTACGACAGCATTGACGAGGATACAAGAAATCTCTACCGCAAGGCCATGGCTGCCTTCGGCGGCATTGCGCCGAGCTATCATATTGAACTGCTGGAGAAACCGACGATCTATTGGGATTTCCATTCGCTGCTGCTGGGTATCCAGATGATGTTCAGCTTCATGCTGGTGGACGGGGATCAGCCCCTGCGCCTGTGCAAGCACTGCCAGAAGGTGTTCCTGGGCAGCCGGTCCAACGCCGCCTTTTGCAGCCCACGGTGCAAGAACCAGTACAATGTCTATAAGAGTCGTGAGAAGTCCAAGGGAGAAGCAGACTAACGAGGGCACTGTTGCTTCTATTGGGCACCAATACGATTGCGATCTCCCGACGCCAACAATTCAAATGGAAATTGTTTATAATGTGGGCTCTCATGACGTGTATAGTTCTCATCTCCAAATCAAAACAGCGCAGACCACCATTTTGGGCGGCCTGCGCTGTTTTGGTATTCAGAATGACTCTTGATAATTATATCCCTATTACAAATTCATAATCAAGTTGTTGCTTGCGATATTGCCAATCGGGCATATGAACGGTGATAAAATCGAAAAATTCCTTGTTGTGATATGGATAAAGGAAGTGAGCCAATTCGTGTAAAACTACGTACTCTATGCAGGGAACACTTGCTTTGTATAAATAGAAGTTTAAATTGATTTTTTGATTAGTTCTACTGCAGCTACCCCATAATGTCCGCATTTTCTTCACGCATATATCCGGACGCTGAACTCCATGTTTCTCAACTATGGGATACAGTCTATTAAGAACATCTTGAAAATACTCCTTTGATGTTTTTTGCCACCAGTTGTTCACTTGCTTGTCGATAATTTGTTGATCTGTTTCTGGTGTGTAAACATTGAGGACGCTGTCTTCCCTTATAATTTGTTTGCGCCGCGCCTGATAAACTTGGATTGTAAGTTGTCTGCCTAAGATACGAGTAGAAGATCCAGACACAAAATGTTTCTCTTTCTCAATTGCTCGAGTTTGAATAAAAAACTCCAGTTTTTCTTCAATCCAACCGGCCTTATCATTCAGGTACTCAGCGATCCATTCCTCTGGTGTCCCTGTTGGTACAGATAGCTTAATTTCACCAGATGGGAATACCTTGAGGCGGACTTGCTTCATCTTCTTTAAGGAAACCGATACCGGCAATACTGATCCTTTTACAGTTACAAAATAGTCCATATATCAGTACCTGCTCATTGCTGTCTTGATTGCATTTTCAATTAGGATATCCATTTTGTCGATGGGTAAGTCCACGCCAAATTCATCACAGAAATCCCACAGTAAATCCTCCACAGCCTGGTTCATTTTCTTGTGGATAGGAGTACTTGTTCTCCAATCCACACGTGCAAGCGACTGTACTGCCTGTTTCATATCCAGTGCGAGCTTACCAATGGCATCATCAAATTCCAGGCTATCCTGGCCATGCTGCTTTAATATGTCGGAAACGACACCGTAAAACGCTTTGGCATCGCTATCATTCGAGATTGCAGTCGGATAGGAGTGGCCGGTGAAACCTTGTCTAAGATCTTCTGCCATTCTCTTCATGCTGGCAAGATAAATATTTTCATCTCTGGATCTCCGGTATTCTGCAATGGTCTCTCTGATTCTTTCAGAAAAGCGTTTGAACAGCATAGGATCTTCATATCTCCGAGATTCGAGTTCAGAGACAATACGAGTATGGATATATGCAGCTTTCGCTTTTTGACCCTCCACTTCTTCAAGTTGCTTATCCATCGCAGCTTTGTCATGAATAGCGACAGGCTCAACAACGATTTCTACGGGCTCAGATGTAACAAAAGTGTTCAGCAGACTTCTGATTCCATCCTCGTATTTGCTGAAATCAACTTTTTCCGCATAAACCATCATCAGGGCAGACCGCAGTTTCTGAAAGAACAAAAGATCTGCTTTATAGTTTTGCATTTGATCAAAACCAATACTCTGGTACAAGGAGTAGTTTCCGACAGCCATGGTCATCATCTTAGAAAAGGCCGCTAACTTCTCATAGAATTCTTTTCTCAGCTTTTCACTTTCAGCGGCATCTTCTTTTTCAAAGAAAGCAACCCATGCTCTGGGATTATTCTGGTCAAAAGTAACATCACCAAAGAAATTCCACAGTGCCTTATGCGCTTCTTTTAATTTTTCCTGGCCTTCAGCCGCTGTTACTATCGATTCAGCAATGTCGGCGGGATCATAGCCAGACAAGCCAGACTGATCATCACTGTACATTTCCATGGCGTTGTTCAGATTTCCAAACAAACCCCAATAATCGACAATCAGACCGAAGTCTTTCCCCGCAGCGATCCGGTTGACACGTGCAATTGCCTGCAAAAGAGAGTGCTCTTTCATAGGCTTGTCAACATACAGCACGCCTAAAGATGGCGCATCAAAGCCTGTTAACAGCATACTTTGAACGATGACGATATCTACATCCTCGCCACCAATAATATTGTTTTTTACGTATTCCTCGTAATCATCGTATTTTGTGCCAAAACGTGGCTCGACTTCATTCTTGAAGAAATCACGGATGATAGCTTTATCGTTTTTGGTGACAGTTCCTTCGTCACCCTCTGAAGATACAGAATCATCGCAGATCAACGCAGCTGCTTTAACTCCTCCAAGTCCATTAATTGCATGCTCCAGTTGGACAGCAAGCGCACGGGTAGATACTGCCACCATGGCCTTAAATCCGCGAGGTTTGCAATAATTTAGGAAATGTTCGTGGATATCAAAAGCAATCATAGAAAGCCGCTGTTCCGTCTGTGCCAAGTGCATGAAGGAACTCCACTTCCTGCGCATATCCTCCTTCTGCGGCTCGGTCAGCGGTGCCAGAATGCTCTTTAGATAGTCATCAATTTTGTCGCTGGTAACTTTCTGCGGAATCACACGCCCATCGTAAACCAGCGGTACAATAACGCCGTCGCGAATACCATCTTCAAACCGATAAGAATGTCCAATTTGTTTACCAAACTTCAGATAAGTATTGCTCTTATCCTTTCTAAGCAGAGGTGTTCCAGTAAAGCCGACCTTAAATGCGTTTGGGAGAACCTCATTCATCATGTTGTGGAATTCACCGGTATGTGAGCGGTGGCTTTCGTCGATCAAAAGGAAGATATTTTCGTTCAGAATCTTGGTGCGGGATTTAGCTGCTGCTTCAAACTTATTAATTGTTGTGGCGATAATGGTATTTCCGTCGTCTTTCAGCAGAGATACCAGGCCACGGCCAGTCGTTGCTTCCACCGGATCCATGCCCGTATGAACGAAGTTATCCCGCAGCTGCTTGATCAGATTCAAACGATCGCAGACCAATACAAATCTTGGATTTGCCACACGCTTGTCAGCGATAATACGCTTTACAAGCATAACCATTGTCAGGGATTTACCGCTTCCCTGTGTATGCCAAATGACACCGCCCCGGCTGAGGCAATCATCCTCACCGTGGATACGACGCATCGTATTTTCAACACCAAAGAACTGCTGATAGCGGGCAACTTTCTTAATGCCACTATCATACAGAATGTAAAAACGAATAATATCAAGCAAGCGCCGTTTGCTGAGCATGGACACAATAGCTCGGTCTTGCTCTGTGATATGGCTGTCATCTACATAGCGTTTGGCAGTATCGGTCTGCCACTGCACATCTTCTTCGTGCCACTTGCAGTAGAACTCCTGCTTTGTTCCGGCAGTTCCGTATTTCACGAATTCCGGATTCATAGCAATGGCCAACTGCGTAAACTTAAACAGTTGCGGAATATAATCGGGTTGCCAGTTGCGGACATTCTGCTTCACGCCCTCTTCCACATCTACACTGGACTTCTTACATTCGATCACAACCAAAGGAATGCCATTGACCAGCAGAACAATATCAGGCCGGGCATATTTGCCATTATTTCTCTCTACAGAGAACTCGTCTGTAACTTGCCAGATGTTCTTATCCGGCTCATCCCAGTTAATATAAGAAATATCGAAGGACTGAGTGTTGCCATCATACAAATGCACATCGCAGCTCTTACCATAAATCAACCTGTCATAGATCGCTTTGCTGGAAAACATTAAACCACGTTCCAGAGGAGCATCCAGTTCCCGAATCGCCTCGCCAATGGCGTCATCCGGGAAGGGGGTCTGCTTTCCCCGGTAAATAAAAGACTGAGAGGCCAAAAATTCCCGCATAACATCAGGAAAAAGAACATGCGAAAGATGGCCGCGCTTCTGCTCGGCCTCCGCTCTGGGAATATACTGGTAGCCCATGGCTTGTAGTTCTTTCAGCGCTCTGTCCTGGGACTCCGGGCGCTCATTAAAAATCTGATGATGCGGCATAGTGAATACCTCCGACCTGTATGATAAAGAGGCACAGCAGGGCGCTAAGGCCCTGCTGGCCTGTTTTGATTACTTCTTGTCCCTCGGCGGACAGGGGTCATTGCCGTGACTGTTGGGGTTCTGAATGGTGCCATCCTTGCGGTGGGGAATCAGTTCCGTTCCCTGGTTGATGCTCATCCTCCTGCCAGCCTCCATGGCCTCTTTCTTAGTCTCGTAATGACCACTGCTGCGCTTTGCGTTTTCACGCTTCACATCCCAACCTCCGTTGGAATTAGGGACAATATGATGTTCTTTTCTTGCCATGTGCTTACCCCCTATGAGCCTTGGGGCAGCACACTGCGCACCCGTCTGCATCAGAATAGTAGACCTTGGCATACCTTACGGCATCTGTCTCGCTGGCGTGCCAACCGAGGTCAATGGACTCTCTAATTTTCAGCGCATAGGCATGTTCGTGCGTATGAACCTCATGGTGTAAACCAGGGTTCAGTGTTTGGTTTTTATTTACACAATAGTAGGGCATTTGAATCCTTTCTCTTGACGATAGTCAAGCCGGCGTGCTATAGTTAGCACATAAGTTGATGTACGAGTCTGCTTATAATCGAGTGATTAAACTGTTGCCGCGGTTTAATCACTCATTTTTTGTACCCTCATAGGCCTCACCTCCTTTCAAGAAATTTACCTATATTTTAGGGATGCCGGTGCGGTTGCCGCCACACCGGCGTTTCGCATTAAGCGTTCACACGAACAAGTCCTGTTAGCAAAAGCTGCATCAGGGCTTTTTTCTTTTTCTGCCATTCCGCCAACTCTGTCTCATGAGCAGCAAGAGCATCATCTATAATCCGAAGATTTTCAATGATTTTTCTTTGATGTTCTATATCCACTGGTATTTCTACAGTCAGCTTTTTAATAATCTCTGCGGATAAATTTCCTTGTCCTCCTTGCAAGTATGTCCCAATAATCAGATCCTTGTTTGCACATAGAAGATAGTACAACATCATTCGATCTATTCGCTTTGGTCTTATACATAGAATTGCTTGGTTTATGGCGCCGTGTATCTTTGAAATAGCGCAATCACCACTATTGGCACCATATAAGGCATAAAGGAGATCTCCTATTTCCACCATCTTTGCAGAACTGTTATTATATCCCTCGTCCGTTAGAAAGAGTTCTGTTTCATCCTTTGCAATTTCGCCAGACCTAATAAATGGAATTGTTCCGCCGTCGTAATATTCGTCTTTGCCGGCTTTTGGAGTTCCGCCTGAGAACATATCGCATTCTTTACCAACAAGGATCTCTTTCCATTCGCTGTTCTCAAATCCCGGTAACCGCACGCCGCTATTAGGATCGAGCAGTTTCTTCATCAGCCACTGCTTCTGGCGGCGCTTTTCTTCTAACAGCTTTTTCTTCAGTTCAAGCGCTCGGTCGAACTGGGCAATAATCTCATTAATACGTTCCTGCTCCTGTAATGAAGGCAAAGGAATTCGTCCGAGCAAAACATCTTCATTATTGACCTTCATATCGTTCTTGGCACCACGTTTTACAAGTGGCTTCAAGTAGTTGTTCAAATAAGTATCAATACTGAAGTAATTTTCGAGATACTGTCCAGTAATGGGAGAATTACAATGGTAAACAGCATACAGCGTTGATACAATTCCGGGAACGCCACGATTCTGTTTGATGATGCCGTAAGGATTTTCTTTCAGCGGACTTTTGGTATAAACCACATCACCAGTTTCAACGATATGATATGCTGCCACAGACTCTCCAGCATAAGAACGCCCAAGAAGATCAATCTGGTTTATAATGCCTTGCTCACCAGACACGGAAAGAACATCTTCTTTTCCAAAATGTAAATCTTCGTTGCGATCCTTATTCTCGGTTAGTACTGTATTCAACGGCACAGGATCGCCCCATTCGTTCGGGAACAGCATGGCACGCTCCGTACGATATCCCTCCGGCACTTCACCGCGGCGAACGGCATCTATTCTGTTTTTGATTGATTCTCTCATAACTCAATCCTCTATCTGTAAATTGTGCAGCGCAGTAGCGAGGCTTGCATCGCCGGTAGAAAATAATGTGAAAGCGTATGCGGCAAATGATGCCGCCTTGGTAATCGCGGGGATACCGTGGGCATTAACAAACTGTGCCATTGGCATCATCTCCTTTGCTCTCATATAGGTCAGGGCGAGTGGGATGCAAGCTGCTACCGTCTCCACAAACATGTGGTAAATTAATTGTTGTCGCCAGGCTTCAGCTTTCGCTTTTCCTGTTCACGCTCGATCTGAGCAATACTCTTTTCTGGTGTGGGCAGATCTTCTGGCATGGTGCCGCCCAGTTCCTTAATAGTCTGGCGAACCTTCTTTCCGACCTCATAATGAGTGTCATACGCGGCCTGCTTTCCCTGGATATTCTCCCGACGAAGCTTTTCGTCCGTCTGGGTAGCACGGAAAAGGTTGGCTGCCAGCTCGGTGCTGCCCATATGATCCAGAATCTTCTGGCTCTTCTTCAGCCCCTTCCGGGCATGAATCTCCTTGGCACCAAGGCCACCATACAAGCCCTGATAGCCCTTATTCTGGAAAATGGCATAATCTCTGGGGTCCTCCACGCCGGCCATCTGAGCAGCTTCTGCCAGGGACTTGTTATGAGCAATCATTTCGTTGCGGATCGCCAGACGCTTCTGATCCTCAGAAAGCTGCTCGTAGTTATCGATCAACTCCTGCTGGCGGGTCTTGACGGCAAAGTAGGTCTGGCCAATAGCGATAACTTCTTTATTTGGATCGCCATTCATTACGACCAGATAGCACGCATAGCGCGAAAGCATTACATCATCGATTTCACGCTCGGCTCCAGAACCCAACGGCACCATTTTCGTGACCTCACGAAAATGGTCTTCTACGTCAAAGCCAGTATTCGTACAGGCCTTTTTTGCTCTTTCGATGGCTTTGTTGAAATTTTCCCATCTTGCGTATTCGAGAACACCCTGCAATTCACGGGCCAGCCAGTATTCTTCGCCATACTCGTTTACATGCTTGATGCTTTCAAATGTCTGCTCGCTGTATTTTACAAGTTCACTCATAAGCCAAGCTCCTTCAAATACTGTGCCATCTGGGCTTCAACCACTGCGATTTCAGCCTTAATGCGCTCGATATTACCCTGTACCTCCTCAATGTCGATCAATTCTTCCTCCTCGAAGGTGTCCACATAGCGGGGAATGTTCAAGTTAAACTCATTGGCCTGGATTTCCTCGAAAGATGCCACATGTGCAAAGCGCTCTACATCTACACGCTCGGTGTAGGCGCGGAAAATGTCATCAATATGGCTCTTCTCCAGTTTGTTCTGGTTTTTGTCCTTGCGATATCTCGGGTTTCCGTTTGCATCCTTTCCGGAAGCGTCAATGAAGAGGACATCGCTGGTGGCCCGGTTCTTCTTAAACACCAGAATACAGGCAGGGATAGAGGTTCCGTAAAACAGGTTCGCAGGAAGACCAATTACAGCGTCCAGCAGATTTTTCTCAATGACCGTCTGACGGATACGACCCTCTGCAGAGCCACGGAACAAAACACCGTGAGGGACAACTGCTGCCATACGACCGTTGCTGCGCAGAGAGTGAAGCATATGCAGTAGGAATGCCCAGTCGCCTTTGCTGGCAGGAGGCACACCCCAATCGAAGCGATGGAACCGGTCGAGATTGGCAGTCATCTTGAACTTCTTTTCCTTGTCGCTGGAACCATCCTCTTGGCCGCCAGGGTTGAAGCCTTCCGCCCATTTATCCAGCGAGAAGGGCATGTTGGCGACAATTACGTCGAACTGCTTCAGATTTCCGTCGGAATCCAGATGCTGGGGATTGGCCAAGGTATCGCCCCAGGCAATGTCGTTAGGATTAACATGGATACCGTGGATAAAAAGGTTCATTCTGGCCATGGACCAAGAAGATCCATTCATTTCCTGACCGTAGATTGCAACCTGATCCAGATTGCCCGCCTGACGGGCGGTACGAATCAGCAGAGAAGCCGATCCGCAAGTGGGATCGTAGATGGAATCTCCTGCGCGCGGACCGGTTAACATGCCCATCAGTTCGGACACCATGCTCGGGGTGAAGAAGCTGCCCGCTTTCTTTCCAGCCTCGGCGGCAAATTCGCCTACCATGTATTCATAGGCGTCACCGATTACATATGCAGGATCTTCGCCGGGGCCTACCTCGATCTGAGAAGGTTCCAGGCACAGGGGCTTAAAGTCCTCCAACAATGTGCGGAGTTTTGTGACTTTCTGCTGAGGGTTGCCCAGCATGGACTCGCTGTTGAAGTTAATACTGCGGAACACGCCGCGAAGTTCGGTGTTGCTGTCCTGGATGCCCTGCAGTGCGGTATTGATCATCTCGCCGATTTTGGGGTCGAAGCGATTATCATACAGGTAATCAAAGCGCTCTTTTTCACCAAGGACGAACGGAAGGTTCTTCTTAGCGCGGTCGATACGGATCTGATTTCCCTTGTATTTTTCCTCCAGTTCTCTCAAAAACTCCTTATAGGTATCATCCAGATACTTCAGAAACAGCATAGAGAGGACAAAGTCCTTATAGTTCGCAGCATCAATTGTGCCACGGAATGTGCCTGCTGCTTTCCACAGCGTCGCCTGAATATCCTGAGAAGTAGTCTTGCTCATTTTTCTTTTCCTCCACCGCTTATTATTTTCGAAGCCAACATCGACACCAAGCGGTCGTTTTCGGCCATATACTTATTTAAAAGTTGTTTCCGCTGGCGGCTTAGTTTCCAGATTGCGCCAACCTTTTGTTGCTCGACTATTGGAATAATAGGAATCGTAATCCCGGCCAGCTTTTTTACGGACACTGCCTTAATTGCTGCTGCACTACCTGTTACATGTTCTACTTGGCCAAGGATTTCTTTCTGCTCCAGAAGATATCCGAGGTAGTGCGGGTCTACATCGCCACCCGGTCTTACGACAAGCAGATTTTGAGATGCTACCATACCGACGGTTTCAAGATCTACTACATGTACAAATGAGGGATTCAATCGCTTAACAAGAATATCGCCAACCATCAGTTTCTGCTTTTCGGAAACCTCGTCATTCCGCTTTTGCCATTCAACGGCACCAATAGTGCCTGTATCGGAAAAACTGTTTGGCTGAACAACTCCATATCGATAGTTGCCGACATCCCCAAGCCCCGTCATGCCAGCCATAACTTCGGCTACTTCACCAAGGCGTCTTTCAATAGGGCGCATCGGACATCCCTCCTTCCATAAACAATATAGCATCTACCGCCAAAGAAGTCAAGAATATTTTTAGTTAAGCACTAACTTCATGTATTTTGCTGTTGGGAGAATTAATGCAGCCGCTATTGACGTTTAATTCGTTGTTATCGCAAAACAAAAAGCGCCCATCAGTCATCTGGCCGATGAGCGCTGCGGTATATGTTCAATTATTCTGCCATGGCTTCCACTATCAATCGAGATCTAACTGTGGAGTCTCCGTTACGGTTCGCAGATATTCTTCCGGATCGCCATTCAAAATCAATTCTGTATAAGACAGCGGATCGTTGTAGATGAGCCAGTCCAGTTCAGACCGCTGAAAACAACTATTGGCCACCTCATCCTCAACAGCGGCACAGTTAATGGCAATCATGCTGCCGTCAGAATATTTCAGTTCCACACAGGCGGTGTCGATAATAAACTCACAGGAAATCAGTTGTTTCATGGGATGTACCTCCAAAATTTAATGTTCTGGAAGTAATGTAAGCGTGGGTTTGTGGTGTGGTATCCTTAACTATGGGAAACTTCCAATTCCCATTTTGAGACTGCCTGCCGCGAAACATTGATCTGCTCTGCCAGCTCCTCCTGAGATAGCCCACGGGCTTTACGCAGTTCTTTGATCTTTTCTCCTAAAGTCATATCAATTGATGTCATTATAGGCCCTCCTTACAGAGCCGCACCCGCTATATTTTACCATAGCGGCAACCGGCTCACTATTGATGGCCACAGTATAGTCAGCATTAGCTAAGCAATCCACCAAAAGAAGCTTGAATTTACGCAACCAGCAGTTGCAAAAAGATTTCTCCCAGCTCCACAGGCTATTATTCCTGAGCAAACTCTAGCAAAGTTTTGCCCAAAAGGCCGAATCTTTCCAAACACTCAATATATTCAGCTACCAGATAATAGTTATTCAGATCCTCTTCGTCAAGGCCGCGCCAAGCCACCAGTTCATCATAAAGCATACTACTACCCTCAACATGGAAAAAACCGGTATGGCTATCAACGCCAACATAAATATCTTCTTTGAGGAAACACTGATCTTGTTCCTCATAAAGCTGCAGTCCAGCATTGCGTCGCAGGATCATAAAGATCATCGGGTGCGGAGATTTTCCTTCAGGCAGTTTAGCCTTATTATGTTGATTGTTGAGCACATTAAAGCTCACTACTTCTTTCCATTCATCACTATAAATCTTCTTCAGCGAGTATCGGTGATTCAAATAATCAACGATCTGCGGACCGCTCTTACGATTGGGACGGAGCAGCGGCCGAAAATAGGCATATACCTTCTGCCAATGTTTGATCCTCTCCGGAGTCGGTTCCTGCATCAGCATAATTACTCCTCCTTACCAATACAACTCCTTTGACCGTCAAGAGATCCCTTGCCAACAGTAATTATCTGACATCCCAAGAGGCTGCCTGTATGCAGATTTACTTGAAAGGAACAAGCAGCATTACATCTATCTAGATAGCCGCTTAGCAGTCCATATCAGCTGCTAACAGCGCTCCACGATCAGCCCTTCGTCATAAAGCTCCACTCCGCGCACTGGCAGCAGTTGCCCCTGCAGATGCGGAGATCTCTCCGTCAGCGGCAGCAGCAAGCTCAGGTAATTGGCGCTATGCCCCCGCAAATACGAATTCCCCGATATTTCTACAATTTCCTCGCCCAGCAGATCTAATGTTTTACCCACAAACTGCTGACGGTAACGCTGAGCATTGTTTTCAGCTACTTGATTGAGCCGAGCCGCCCGTTCTGACTTAATGGAATTGCTCAGTTGCTGTGGCATGGTCGCAGCCGGCGTACCGCTGCGCCGTGAATAAGGAAAGATATGGCTATCAGCCAGCTCTAATGATGCTACAAAAGCCAAGCTCGCAGCAAAGTCCTCTTCACTCTCGCCCGGGAAGCCGACAATGATATCCGTAGTAAAAGCAGTCTGGGGCCGCAGCGCGCGCAGCCGCTCTATCAGCTGAGCATATTGTTCAGTGGTATAATGCCGCCCCATAGCCTCCAGCGTCCGATCGCAGCCAGCCTGTAAAGGAATATGCAAGTGCGGGCAAATCCGCTCCTGCTCGGCAAAGAGACTGATCAATTGCTCTGAAAACTGCTGCGGCTCGATCGAACCCAGCCGCAGCCTTACCAATCCAGGCAGGGTCAATAAGGACTTAATCAAGGTGGGCAAATCCTCTCCCTGAGGCAAATCACGTCCATAAGCACCGATATGGATACCCGAGAGAACGATTTCCTGATGCCCTGCTGCCAGCAGCAAACGGGTCTGTTCTATCGCCTGTTGCAGCGGCAGCGAGCGTACCGGTCCCCGTACATGGGGGATAATGCAATACTTACAAAATTGATCGCAGCCATCTTCGATCTTCAGATATGCGCGCGCCCTTGGCTGGATATTATCCGCCGCGATACGGTGAAAATGGCGCAGAGTGGCGATTGGTGAAACCTCTACCAGTGGATCGTTGTTGCCAGCATCATGATGATGCCGCTGCCGGCAATAAGCTTCAACCAGCCGTGGTAGCTGACGCCGTTCATCGACCCCGGCAATGATATCCACTCCGCCGATCGCCGCTACTTCGGCAGCATCACGTTGGGCATAACAGCCGCAGACAGCCAACACTGCCTGTGGGTGCTCCCGGCGCAAGCGGCGGATTAGATTACGCGCTTTTTTATCAGCCACTGCCGTTACAGTACAAGTATTGATAATGATCAGCTGCGGCTGCTCCGGCTCCTGCCGCCAGCCTAAAGAGGAAAAAAGGGCTGCCAAAGCCCCTCCTTCTTCTTGATTGACCTTGCAGCCAAAATTATAAATGGCAAAAGTCTTGTCCATAATTTTACCTATATCAATTAAGTTTGTTGATCGCTGTGAAATCCAAGCTATTTCTCACATATTCATGCTGATATGTTTGATTTTGATCAGATCGTTGGTCAATAATAACGGCTCTTAGCCTATTTAACCAAAAATATATCAATCTGCTATTGCTGCATAGGCATTCCATTCTCCCTGATGGAGATGCTCAACAATCCGCAGCCCAGCCTCTGCCAAGGCTGTTTCCACTTGGTCGGAATACATATCGAGAATCCCTGAGCTAAGACAAACACCCTGTGGAGAAAGCAGCGTTTTAGTCGGCAAACGATATCCGCATTGATATTAGCGATCACCAGCTGATAGCTATTGCTCGCCAGTTGCTGTTGTAGCTGCTGGTCTTCCAGGATATTGCCGCAATGAAAATGGAACTGCGCCGCTGAAACATTATTTAGCTGGCAGTGACGCGCCGTTACCTGCTCACAAATGGGATCGATATCCACGCCCACCGCCTGTGCGGCCCCCAGCTTAAGCGCAGCGATAGCCAGAATGCCGGTTCCGCAGCCTAAATCTGCCACTTTCTCTCCCGGCTGCAGATAGCGTTCGATCAGCTCCAAGACCATAGCGGTAGTGGCATGATCGCCAGTGCCAAAGGCCATTCCCGGTTCGATTTCCACCGCTATCCTATCCTTTGGCAGCGGATTCTCATCCCAACAGGGATGAATCAATAATTTTTCGCCTACCTTGCGCGGCATAAAGCCTTCCTTCCATTTTTGCTGCCAATCAATATCCGGTAGTTCTTCTACGGAACAGCTGATCTCTGATATGTTCGCTATTTTGGCAGCAATCTCCTCTGCTGCTTGGGCTGTCTGCTCAGCAGTAAAAGTAGCAGTGATAGTCAGTCTGCCGGTAGTGATCTGCATCGCATCATAAACAGAGGCATCCCAATCTCCCCGCTCCAAATGTGCTTTGATCAGAGCTGGATCATCTACAGCTATGCCTAACGCCCCTGCTTCGAAAAGGAGCATAGTCAGTTCTTCTTCCCATTCCGAGGGGGCTTCGATAGTAATCTTGCCGTATTTGCTCATAACGCTTCCCTTGAAATCCTCCTGCCAATGATTAAATCCTCTGCTCAACGCTAAAGCGGGACGCGACCGCGTCCCGCATTTTAGTTCTATTTATCCTTAAAAATCTTGCCAAAGAAACCTTTTTTATCATCACCGTCATTCTTGATATCTCCCAATTGGCGAAGTAAGTCTTTCTGCTCATTAGTCAAACGAGTCGGGGTAACTACTTTCACCTTGACATGCTGATCTCCGCGCCCATAGCCGCGCAGTTTAGTGAACCCGCGCCCCCTTAAGCGGAAGGTAGTACCGGTCTGAGTTCCTTCAGGGATATCCAGCTTAACGTTACCGTCCAGCGTTGGCACTTCAATTTCTGCGCCCAAAGCGGCTTCAGCAAAGCTGATATTTTGTTCCAGGAATACATTATCGCCATCACGGCGGAAAATCTTATGCGGACGGACGGAAATATAAATAAACAGATCCCCAGCTGATCCGCCGTTTTTGCCGCCTTCACCTTCGCCAGCCATGCGCAGGCGTGAGCCATTATCAACGCCAGCTGGCACATTAACGACCAGCTTACGGTTTTTACGCATCCTTCCGCTGCCATGACAATCAGGGCAAGGCTCCTTGATCGTAGATCCTGTGCCTCCGCAGCGGGGGCAGGTCTTGACCGTCTGAAATTGGCCAAAGGGAGTTGTCTGGTTAAAACGGATCTTACCTGAACCGCCGCACTGGGTACATTTAATTCTATCCGTGCCCGGAGCAGCGCCTGTACCGTGACATTTGGAGCAGGCTTCGTAGCGGTTGATAGTAATTTCTTTAGAGCAGCCCTTGGCCGCCTCCTCGAAGCTCACCTGCAAATCAACGCGCATATCGTTGCCGCGGGTTGGAGCATTGGGATCTTGCTGTTGGCTAAAGCCACCGCCAAAGAAGGTTTCAAAAATATCACCAAAACCACCAAAATTACCACCGCCGAAACCGCCACTAAAGCCGCCTCCGCCAAAGGGATTGCCGCCAAAGCCGCCAGCTCCGGCACCGGGGCCGTCGTGTCCAAACTGGTCATAGCGGGCCCGCTCATTAGGATCTGACAGCACAGAGTAAGCTTCATTGATCTCCTTAAATTTTTCCTCCGCGGTTTTGCTATCAGGATTAAGATCAGGATGATACTGTTTAGCTAGCTTTTTATATGCTTTTTTGATGGTTTCCTCGTCAGCATCGCGGCTGACGCCTAACACCTCATAGTAATCGCGTTTTTCTGCCATGTTGTCCTCTTTCATCTCGGAGTCATTTTCAGACCTAGCAGCCATCTTTTCTGCTGGCAGCCGGTCTGTACTCCGTCTTGCTACCTATCCCCGCCAGCAATAGCTAGCGGGGATAGACGAATTATAGGGAAATATCACATTACACTTAATTGTTCATTAATTTTGTTTATCTTCTTTATTATCATCGTCAACATTATGGAACTCAGCATCATAGAAATCCTGGGCCTGCTGTTGATTGAAATCACTAGCCTCGCCGCTTTCCGGTCCGGTAGCATTGCCGTTATTTTGCTGTTGCTGCTGGGCAGCGGCAGCTGCTTCACCATAAATGCGTTCAGTGATCTTATAGAGCGCCTCAGACAGAGCTTTGGTTTTTTCTTCAATGAGGTCGATATCGTCACCAGCCAGAGCATCAGAGAGTTCTTTCTTGGCAGCCTCAACAGTTTCTTTTTCCGCATCCTGAACTTTATCGCCCAAGTCATTCAAAGAACGGTCTACCGAATAGAGCAAGCTATCGCCCTGGTTACGGATTTCGACTGCTTTTTTCCGTTTCTCATCTTCTTCTTTATACTGTTCAGCCTCAGCCATCATACGGTCAATTTCACTATCAGAGAGTCCGGAGCTAGCAGTGATCGTCACACTCTGCTGTTTGCCGGTACCCAGGTCTTTAGCGCTGACATGGACGATACCATTGGCGTCGATATCAAAGCGAACTTCGATCTGCGGGACACCACGAGGAGCGGGAGCAATGCCATTGAGGCTGAAGCGGCCCAGAGTCTTATTATCAGCAGCCATCTGACGCTCACCCTGCAGGACATGAATCTCAACTGAAGGCTGATTATCAGAAGCAGTAGAGAAAATCTGGCTCTTCTGCGTGGGGATAGTAGTGTTGCGGTCGATCAAACGAGTAAAGACACCGCCCAAGGTTTCGATACCCAAAGACAACGGGGTAACGTCGAGGAGCAAAACGTCCTTAACCTCTTTGTTCAAAATACCGCCCTGGATAGCAGCGCCTAAGGCCACACATTCATCAGGGTTGATACCTTTATGCGGTTCCTTGCCGATCAATCTCTTAATAGCCTCCTGAACAGCTGGGATACGGGTAGAACCACCTACCAACAAGACACGGTCAATATCAGCAGCAGTCAAGCCCGCGTCTTTCATCGCCTGTTTGGTCGGCCCCATAGTCTTTTCAACCAAGTCAGCGGTCAATTCATCAAATTTAGCCCTGGTAAGGGTAACATCAAGGTGCTTCGGCCCATCAGCAGTGGCAGTGATGAAGGGGAGATTGATATTGGTAGTCATCATACCAGAAAGCTCGCATTTAGCTTTCTCAGCAGCTTCACGCAGGCGCTGCATTGCCATTTTATCGGCAGCCAGGTCGATGCCCTGTTCTTTACGGAACATATCTACCAGATAATCAACGATTCTCTGGTCGAAGTCATCGCCGCCGAGATAGTTATTACCAGAAGTAGCCTTAACCTGGAAGACGCCCTCATCCAGTTCCAGAATAGAAACGTCGAAGGTACCGCCGCCGAGGTCAAATACCAACACGGTATGCTCTTCACTCTTATCCAAACCATAGGCCAAAGCAGCTGCGGTCGGCTCATTGATGATACGCAGAACTTCCAGGCCGGCGATCTTACCGGCGTCCTTGGTAGCCTGGCGCTGTGCATCGGAGAAATAGGCCGGAACAGTGATAACAGCCTGAGTGACCGGCTCGCCCAAGTAGGCCTCAGCATCTGATTTCAATTTTTGCAGGATCATTGCGGAGATCTCCGGCGGCTGATAGCCTTTACCACCCATTTTGACCTCTACTTTCTGTCCCATTTTTCTTTTAATAGAGGAAATGGTGTTATCCGGATTGGTTACAGCCTGTCTTTTCGCCACCTGGCCCACCAAACGCTCGCCATTAGCAAAAGCTACTACTGAAGGGGTAGTTCTCGCACCTTCCGGATTAGGGATAACAACTGCTTCGCCGCCTTCCATCACGGCAACGCAGGAATTGGTCGTACCTAAGTCAATACCAATAACTTTACTCATTATAAAAGCCTCCTTATATTCTTTTAATCCTTGTTTCTGTCTTTTGTTTGATATTTATCTGTCTTTATTTTGATTTTCGACTCCATGCAGCTCAAGCTGCTAATCTTTCCAGCGGAAGTATTGTTAGACGCCTACCTGCACCACAGCGGCACGGATCAGCTTATCGCCCAGCAGATAACCCTTTTGCATAACCATCAGCACCTTGCCTTTGCGCTCATCTTCTACGCTTTCTTGCAGCACTGCCTGATGAATATTAGGATCAAAGACCGCTCCTTCAGCCTCGATCTCGTGCAGGCCGGCATTTTCCAGCACTTGCTGCATCTGCTTGAGAATCATCTCCACCCCGTCACGGTCAGCTGAAGCCTGCATCATCGAAAGCGCCCGCTCAAAATTATCGAGCACCGGCAGGATAGTAGCGATAAGATCTGCATTGGCACGCTGTCCAGCTTCCTCTGCTTCTTTCCGGGAACGGCGGCGGAAATTATCAAAATCTGCCTGCACTCTCAGGGCTCTTGCCTCAGCCTCATCTTTTGCGGCAAGCGCTTCCTTGTACTGACTCAGGAATTCATTGATATCGAAATCCCCGGCATCGATAGCAGCCTTGAGATCTTCTAATTCCTGATTTTTCTCAACAGCAGCCTCGTCAGATGGAGCAGCAGCCTGTTCTAGGTTTTCTTCTCTTGTCTCTTGCTCTGCCTTTGCCTTGTCTGTCATTTTTTCACCTCGTTACTATTAGTATCCAGAAAGATGACCATCTATTTCTTAAATTCTTTACCTTCAATATTATTTATTCACCAGCTGTCTCTTTAATCGCTATCAACAACTGATTGGATTATTTGTTTTTATTATTTATTTTTGTTGTTTTTATCGTCTTTATCAGACATCACCCGTGAAAGCTCGCTGGCGATGAATTCCATCATGGAAACAGTCCGCCCATAATTAAGCCGTGTCGGGCCTAATACACCAATGCTACCTGCTTTTTCACCATTGACGAAGTAATTAGCTACCACCATCGAGCAGTCTTCCACGCCTTCCACTGGCATCTCGCCGCCAATGGTAACCGTGAGGCGGTCGCTGTCAGCCGAGTTGAGCAGCTTCTCCAGCTTATCATCCTCTTCGATCAGCGCAAACATACTTTTGAGCTTATCGATATCGCGGAACTCCGGCTGTGAGAGCATATTCATCACCCCGCCGGTAAAAATCTTATGCGCGGTTTCCTTAGTTAGTGTCTGTTCAATCAACTCCAATGCTTGTTCTGCCATTTTCTCGCGGATCTGATAATCAGCCAGCATATCGCGCAGCATTTCATAGCTGATGGCCTTGATCTCCTTGCCGCAGAGATGCTGGCGCATTTTCTGCTCGATATAGGCAAGATCATCACTTTTGACCTCCATCGGCAGCTCGATTAGCTTATGCCGGATAATCCCAGTGGAAGCCAACAGTACTACTAACACCTGATGATCGCTTACCGGCACCAACTGGATATTTTCCAAAGTGCCACGTCCTTGCTCCGGCATAGCTACCAAAGCGGTGTAATGCGTTAGCTGCGAGATCATATTGCAGCAAGAACGCATAAATTCTTCCATCTCGCTCACTTCACCCCGCATAGCTTGACGTACTGCTTTCAGTTGTGCGGAAGT